>OJRC01000024.1_pt1 | contig 124984 bp, 112 predicted proteins | sample 1599081 | NCBI WGS metagenome assembly OJRC01 (sample SAMN03922519, study PRJEB24848) | human gut metagenome | isolation source: stool sample | host: Homo sapiens | place: Germany | collected 2010-02 | reverse complement strand
ATAGCCCTTCAGCACGCCGGTCTCCGGGCGGGGCGTGCCCTCCACCACGGCGAGATAGCGCTTGTCCAACTCGCGGTCGCGAATTTTCTGGTTCAGGATGCGCAGAGCCTCGGCCGTCTTGGCCGCGATGACGATGCCGCCGGTGTTGCGGTCGATCCGGTTGCACAGCGCCGGGGTAAAGGCCTGCTCCTCGCGCGGCCGCCACTCTCCTTTTGCATAGAGATAGGCCTGAATATGGTCGATGAGCGTGCGGCCGTACTCCGCGCCGTCGTGCGGATGCACGGCCACGCCGGGCTTTTTGTCCACAAGCAGGATGTTTTCGTCCTCATAGACGATGTTGAGCTTCGGCGCCGTCACCGTCAGATAGGCGTTGGCCTCGGAGGGCTTGTCGAAAAACTCGTCGTTGATATAAAGCTGCAGCACATCGCCCTCCTGCAGGCGCGTGTCGCGCTGCGCGCGGGCGTTGTTGCACTTGATACGCTTGAGGCGGATATACTTCTGCGCCAGCGAGGCGGGCAGCAGCGGAACGGCCTTGGCCAGAAAGCGGTCGAGCCGCTGCCCGGCGTCATTGCGGCCGATGGTCAGTTCTTTCATGGGAGCGTGGTCTCCTTCGCTGAAATCGGGCAGTAGCGCACCATGAAGCGAAAGCATTCGGCGAGAGATTTTTTGTCGAGCCGAGATTCGGAAAGTGCAGGCGTACTTTGTGTACTCCAAACTTTTCGAACCGATGGATCGGCGAAAAAGATTCGGCGAAGGCCGAAGCGGCAATGGGGCGCTGCTGCCTTTACTATGCCGCAGATCGTTCGGATTGTCAAGGTTTTTTATGAAAAAATCGAAAAAGGATTTGACAAAATCACGAAAAACCGTTATAATATCTCCTGCACGACTATGGAACAGGGGATCATTATGCTGCTTGGATTATCAAAAATCATGCAAAAGCCGGACAGTGTTCTGCCCTTCCATACCGCGCTGGATCTGCACGATCTGCAATTCGGCGGGAGTTTTCCCGTGCAGGAGCCCGTCTCCGCCGAGGGGACGGTGCGCAACACCGCCGGTGTCCTCGTTTTAGAGGCTGTGATCTCCACAAATCTGCACGCTGTCTGCGACCGCTGCGCCGCGCCGTTTGAACGCCGCGTCTCCTGGCCGGTGCATGCTGTGCTCACCCGTTCGCTTGAGCGGGAGGATGAGGCAGACGAGTGGACTTTCCTCCTGCAAGAGGGGGATATGGCCGATCTGGACGAGATCCTGACGACCGCGTTCGTGCTGAACATGGATTCGAAGCTGCTTTGCAGGCCGGACTGCAAGGGCATCTGCCCCCGCTGCGGCAAGAATCTGAATGAGGGCGCATGCTCGTGCCGCCCTGAGATCGATCCCCGTTTGGCTGTCCTTGGGCAGCTGTTGAAGGATAAATGATTATTTTCTGCGAAAGCATCTGACCAAGGAGGTGTCATTCATGGCTGTTCCTAAGTGTAAGGTTTCCAAGGCAAGACGGGATAAGAGACGCAGCTCCCACTGGAAGCTCTCCATCCCCGGCGTAGTCGCTTGCCCGAAGTGCGGTGAGGCTCGTCTGCCGCACAGAGCTTGCAAGAACTGCGGTACCTACAATGGCCGCGAGGTTCTTCCTGCCGCCGAGGCGAAGTAATTCCGTTCCCACAAGGAAAGCAGGAAAGGATAAGCTCCTTTCTCTCAGCCTGCCGGACAGCGCCCCTTCCGGGGTGGTATCCCGGCAGGTTTTGCTTTGTTTGCGGGCATTTTTGTTTGTGCCTTGCAAATCGAAGCGTTTTGTGCCATAATAGGAAAAAGAACCCGCGGCGCTCTGCCGCAGAGAGGAGGCTTGCGCTATGCCCAAGCCCTTGGTTGCGATCGTCGGACGGCCGAACGTCGGCAAGTCCATGCTTTTCAACAAACTGACCGGCCGGCGCGCCGCCATCGTGGAGGATACGCCGGGCGTGACCCGCGACCGCATTTACGGCGACTGTGACTGGAACGGCCGCGAATTCGAGCTCGTGGATACAGGCGGCATCGAGCCGAACACCGACAGCGAGATGCTGCAGTTCATGCGCCGCCAGGCCGAGCTGGCCATCGCCGCTGCCGACGTGATCGTCATGGTCACGGATGTGAAGACCGGCGTGACCGCTGCCGATCAGGATGTCGCCAATATGCTGCTGCGCAGCCGCAAGCCGGTCTGCCTCGCCGTGAACAAGTGCGACTCCGTCGGCCCCACGAACCCCGACGTCTACGAATTCTATGCGCTCGGCCTCGGCGACCCCATCGAGGTCTCCGCCGTCCACGGCCACGGCACCGGCGACCTGCTCGACTGGTGCGTTGCGCACTTCCCCGCCCCCTCCGAGCAGGAGGACGAGGGCGAGGTCATCAACGTTGCCATCATCGGCAAGCCGAATGTCGGCAAATCCAGCCTGCTCAACCGCATTCTCGGGCAGGAGCGCGTCATTGTCTCCAATGTCGCCGGAACGACGCGCGACGCCATCGACAGCTATTTTGAAAACGAATTCGGCAAATACCGCTTCATCGATACCGCCGGAATGCGGCGCAAGTCCAAGGTCGATGACGCCATTGAAAAATATTCCAACCTCCGCTCCATCGCCGCCATTGAGCGCGCAGACGTCTGTCTGATCCTCATCGACGCCGTCGAGGGCGTGACGGAGCAGGACACAAAGATCGCCGGTCTGGCCCACGAGGCCGGAAAGGCCAGCATCATCGTCGTGAATAAGTGGGACCTCGTGGACAAGGACACGAACACCATGGCTGAGAAGACGGCCGAGATCCGCCGCGACCTCAGCTATCTCACCTACGCGCCGATCATCTTTCTGTCCGCCCTGACGGGCCAGCGCGTCGGCAAGCTCTATGAGCGCATTAACGCCGTGGCAAATCAGAGCGCCATGCGCATCACGACCGGCATGCTCAACAACATTCTTGAAGACGCCACGGCCCGCGTGCAGCCGCCCACGGACAAGGGACGCCGCCTGAAGATCTATTATATGACGCAGGTCGGCGTGAAGCCGCCGCACTTCGTCATCTTCTGCAACGACGCGCGCCTGTTCCACTTCTCCTACCAGCGCTATCTGGAGAATCAGCTCCGCGGTGTCTTCGGTCTGGAGGGAACGCCCATCCGGCTGACCATCCGCCAGAAGGGCGATAAGGAGGACTGAGCATGGACTGGTGGCGCATCGTCTGCTGTGCCGCTGCGGGCTACCTGCTCGGCAGCTGCAATGGCGCTATCGTCGTGTCGCACACCTGCATGCACGACGACATCCGCAAAAAAGGCAGCGGAAACGCCGGCCTGACGAATTTTCTGCGGAACTTCGGCGGCTGGGCAACGCTGCTCGTCGTCCTGATGGATATGGGTAAGGTCGTGCTCGCCTGCCTGCTCGGCCGCTGGCTCCTGCCCGGAAACCCGCAGCTCGGGATGATGATCGCAGGCGCGATGACGGAGCTGGGCCATATTTTCCCGGTCTTTTACGGCTTCCGCGGCGGCAAGGGCATCCTGTCGAGCGCTGCACTGGCGATCATGATGGACTGGCGCATCTTTGTCATCGGCTTCAGTCTGTTTCTGATCATCGTCTTTGCGACGCACTATGTCTCGCTCGGCTCCATTCTGGCCGCCACGGCCTATGCCGTGCTGTTTGTCATCTTTTTCCCCGGACAGCCGTGGATCTGGAGCATCGCCATTGCTATGGCCGTCCTTGCGATCTTCATGCATCGCAGCAATATTTCCCGTCTGCTCCATGGCACGGAGACAAAAACCTATCTTTTGAAATCCAAGAAAAAGTGAGGAATCTTCCATGCAGGTAACGATCGCCGGCAGCGGCGGCTGGGGCACGGCCCTTGCCATTCTGCTGCATGAAAACGGTCACGATGTCACCCTTTGGTCGCATTTCGAAACGGAGAGCAAGCAGCTCGCCGAGACCCATCAGAATCCATATCTCCCCGGCGTGACTCTGCCGGAGGGACTGCATTATTCTGCAGACCCCGCCTGCGCGCAGGGCAGGGAGATGGTCGTGTTCGCCACGCCGTCGTTCGCCGTGCGCACCACAGCCCGCGCCTTTGCGCCGTACCTCGCCGAGACGCCCCTGCTCGTCTCCGTGACGAAGGGCATCGAGGAAGGTACCGGCTATCGCATGTCCGAGCTTGTCTCGCAGGAGACCGGCCGCACCGTCGTCGCCCTGTCCGGCCCCTCGCACGCCGAGGAGGTCAGCCGCGGCATCCCGACGGGCGTTGTCGTCGCCTGCCCGGAGCGGGAGCTTGCCGAGCGCGTGCAGAACGCCTTCATGTGCAGCCGCTTCCGCGTCTACACCAGCCCCGACACGGCCGGCATCGAGCTGGGCGCGGCGCTCAAGAACGTCATTGCCCTATGCGCCGGTGTCTGCGACGGCATGGGCTACGGCGACAACACCAAGGCCCTGCTCATGACGCGCGGCCTTGCCGAGGTCGCCCGGCTGGGCATGGCACTCGGCGCGCACCGCGAGACCTTCGCCGGTCTGGCTGGTGTGGGCGACCTGATCGTCACCTGCACGTCCATGCACTCCCGTAACCGCCGCGCCGGTATCCTCATCGGCCAGGGCGTTCCCGTGCAGGAGGCCATGAAGCAGGTCGGCGCCGTCGTCGAGGGCTATTATGCCGCCCAGTCCGCCTGGGAGCTGGCGCAGCGCAAGAATGTCGACATGCCGATCACCGAGGCGGCCTATGCCGTGCTCTATGAGGGCCGCGATCCGCGTGAGGCGCTCAATTCGCTCATGCTGCGCGACCGCACCTCGGAGGCAGAGGACGCCGCATGGGCACGGTGAACCGCCGTGCAGAGCTGCTGCGTTCGCTGAAGTTCACTCTGTTCTCCGCCTCGGCCGGGCTCATCCAGATCGGCGCGTTCGCCCTGTGCAACGACGTCATTCACCTGCCCGCATGGCTGGGCTATCTCATCGCGCTGGTGCTCTCCGTGCTCTGGAACTTCACGCTGAACCGGCGCTATACGTTCCGCTCCGCAGCAAGCGTGCCGCGCGCCATGGCGCTTGTCGCGCTGTTCTACCTCGTCTTTACGCCCTGCACCACCTGGCTGGAGCACTGGCTCACCGACGTGCAGCTCTGGAACGACTACCTTGTCACGGCGCTCAACATGGTGCTGAACCTCGTGTTAGAGTTCCTCTATGACCGCTTCGTCGTCTTCCGCGGAACGATCGATTCCAGAGACGCAAAATAACAAGCAAGACCTACCTGATTTTGTTCAGGCAGGTCTTGCTTGTTATTGCAGATCCGTTCAGGCGTCGATGGTGCCTTCCAGAAGCGTCCAGCCGTCGCCGCCGAGCGGGCCGCCGTCCGTCCGGCCGAGGAAGCCGCCGCCCAGCAGGTCGAACACGCTGCCGCGGAAGCTGAATTCCGGCAGGCGGCCGACAGGCAGGCCGTCGCGGCACAGATAGGCCGTCTGCACCGGTGTCGCAAAATCTCCCGCAGGCGTCATATCGCCGCCGGAGGCCACGTCGATCAGGATGAACGACCGATTGCCGAGCAGCTCGGCATAGGAATGTGTCTGTGCAATGCGCAGGCAGCCCTCCGAGGCCGAGCGGCAGGGCGCGGCGTCATAAGCGCCGCCCGCCGCGGCAGTCGCCATGCAGCCATAGCGCGCAGCCTGTGCACGATCCGCTGCGCCGCGCACAAGCACGCCGTTTTCGATGAGCGGCAGTGTGTCGCCCTCGAGCACGGAGCCCTCCGCATCAAAGAACGGCAGCCAGCTCTCAGGACGCCGGTCGACCTGCAGCGTCAGCGCGCCAGAGAAGAGCTTCTCCCCCATTTTGCCACTGAACAGCGACGCACCGCTCTCCAGCTTCTGCACGTCGAGCAGGCCCTCGAGCTTTCCGCTCAGGAAGCTGCCCGCAAACAGCACGGGGAGCTTTTCCTTCGGCATAGGCACCTCGTTGCGGTAGGCACGCAGGGAACGGCGCGCGGCCTCCAGCCCGTCGATGGCCGCATTGCCGCGGCTCGTCCAGCCGATGCCGGTGTCAAATACGTTCGGCGATGCCTCGTCCTTCACGACCAGATTCAGGAACGAACCGCTCTGCCTGTCGTCGAGCCTGCGGCCGAGGTCATTTTCCAGCCGCACCCGCTCGGAAAGCGCCACGATCTTATTGGAAAACACAAAGCCGGGACATTCCTCACGCAGATGTGCCAGCAGAGCCTCGGACTGCTCCAGCAGCTCACGCTCCTCCGGCATAACGCCGGTCTCGCGGCTGCGGACCAGAGCGCCAAGCGGCTCCGGGTGGGAAAGACCGGCAGTGAGCGCGCGCTGCGCGGCCTGCCATGTTGCCTCGTCCGGCTCGCCAAACACGCCGCTGATGCCGAGCTTTCCGCCATCATACACGCGGCAGCCGCTGCGGACGATGTGCTTGCGGCGCACCTCCGTCACGGCGCCCTCGGAAATATTCAGAGAAACCTCGCTTCTCTCGATCTGATAAAGCTCCTTTTGCATCTCCGTCTCCTCCTTACTGCACCTTCAGGCCGCGCACCCGCAGGTACGGCCCGCCGAACGCGACGCGCAGCGGCCACTGCTCCATTTTGCCGCAGCCGCCCGTGAACAGGCTGTGCAGCTCCGTCTCGGCCGTCGCGCCGTCGATCTGATGCAGCGTCTGCATCACATTGCCGGAGATCACGCTGACCAGCACCGGCTCTGCCGGTTTTCCGCCGCGGATGCGGTAAGCGCGCGCCGGAGCGATCGTAAATGTCGACATGCCGGAGCCGTGGAAGAAGTCCGGGATATACAGGCCGCCCTCGGCCCCCCGCAGCAGACTCTCAAACGTGTCCGTGCCGCCCGCGATCCAGGTGGAGGTCATGCGCACGATCGGCTCGAACTCGAAGCTGATGGCGCGGGCGTTGCCCGTGACCGCCTCGTCCAGCGCAGCGGCCGTCGCTGCGGAATGCAGGCGGCCGGTCAGCACGCCGTTTTTCACCAGATAGGTGTCGCGCGCACGCGTGCCCTCGTCGTCATAGGGGCAGTAGCCGGAGCCGTTCGGCACGCCGGAGTCCAGAATGCTCAGGCCCTCCCAGCCGACCTGCTTGCCCAGCTCCCACTCCCGGCGCATCGTCTCGGAGCCGAGCATAAAGTCCGACTCGCTCTTGTGGCCGAAGCTCTCATGGGCAAACACACCGGCGACCGTCGGTGAGAGCACGCAGGTATATTCCCCCGGCTCCACGGGGACGGCGTGCATGGCATAGTTCACGTCCTCCGCAATGGCCGCGCGCAGGCCCTCCTGGCAGCCCTTCAGACCCGTGAAGTCCGATGCATAGCGCTGCCGGCCATTCGTGAACGGGGCGTTCGCGCCCGTGACGGTATAGCCCAGCGCGATGCCGCAGTGCTGATAGTCCTGCCGGATATCCGCGCCGAGCGAAGAGCAGAATGTCTTGTCGACATGCACATCCAGATAGCGCGCGCGGGTGGCGGCAAGCCCGCTGCGCTCCAGCAGGGGCTGATAGCTGCGCAGCAGCGCCAGCTTCTGCTCCACCGGCACGGCGCGCAGGTCGCCTGCCTGCCAGCGCAGCACACAGTCACGGTTCACCTCAAAACGGCGCACAACAGGGTCGTCGCCGATGGCCGGGTTCGGCTCTGCCATGGCGGCCAGCGTATCAAGCTCCTGCTGCAGGCGGTCCGGCTCCGTTGTGGCGCTGTTATACCAGCGCTTTCCGTCATAGACGCGCACGAATGCGCCGCGGCGGCGGCTCTCGGTGCACTGCTTCAGCTCGCCGTCCTCGAGTACGAGCGTCGTTTCCGCCACGTCCTCCACACGGACATCCGAATATAGATCCCTGGGAAATTTCAGCATAAGCATTTCCTCCTTTTCCTGCATTCTATCATGCGGGACACGCCGTGTCAATCAGCAGCGGACCGGTTCTTTTACGATACCGCCGTCCTCGACCGTCAGGTCCTCGGAATACTCCACGCGGTCGATCACGCAGCCTGCGCCGACGCAGACAAAGCGCCCGCGGACGACGGCCGCCTGCGTATCGAGCAGCTCGAGCGTATCGCCCTCGATGGACTGGGCCTCCAGTGCGCGCTTGCGGCGGCCGAGCGAGATCACATGCGCGTCCTGCACCACGCGGAGCGTCGTGCAGCCGATGTCGCCCACCTGATACAGACCTCCGCGGGACATGATGATCTCCCCGGCGTTGAGCAGACCGTCGATCCGGAACACGCCGGAGGCATGGAAGCGCTCGGCCTCCACAGCCGGGGCGCGCAGCGAGCCCGCGATCTCAAGCTCCTCGGCATGGATGTCGCCCTCTGCGGCGCAGCTGCCGCTGAAGCGGGCCTTGCCAAGCTGCATGCCGCCCTCGGTCTTTGCCGAGCCGGAGCACTGCAGCGTTCCCGTGCAGTGCAGCGACTGTGCCTTCACGCTGCCGGAAAAGCGTCCCTCCTGCATGGCAGCCTCGCCCGCGACCTTCACCGAGCCGCTGCAGCGGACCTCACCGGCGCAGGAAAGCGCGCCCTCGATCTTTGCGGAGCCGGAGCACTGCAGGGTGTCGCACCGCAGGTCGCCGTCCACGCGCAGGCTGGCGCTTACGCGCACCTCGCCGTATTCCCCGCCGTCAACGCGGGTCGAACCGGAACAATTCAAATTCTGTTTCATTTCTGATGAACTCCCTTCTGCTTTGGCAAGAGCTCCTGCGCCTGCCCGTCCACGATCAATGTAATGCTTTTCAGTTCCTCCAGCCGGAAGCGGCGGCTGGTAAAGCGGTCCGTCACGATGAGCCAGTTTTCCGGCGCATGCCGCTCCGGCTCCCGGAGCTTTTCGGCCAGCTCCTCGAGCGAGGTCTCGCCGCGCTGCAGGATCTGCTCCACGCGCGGGCAGATCTGCGCCCGGTGGAAAAACGTCTCCTGCCCGGTCAGCGTCGCCCGGCGCAGGAACCAGTCCTCCGGGATGAGGCCCATGCGCTTCCAGCGATAGAGCGCGCCATAGGACACGCCGTAGCGCTCCAGCAGCTCGCGCTTGGAAATGAGGTCTTCCATTCGCATCCTCCCTCCGTAACATTGTTACGCCATCATAATAGCATAACATTGTTACGCTGTCAAGCACAAATTTTGGCGCAGGCGGGAGCACCTGCGCATAGACTATCTCAGGGCAGTACGCAAGGGCTGCCCAAACCCGATTCAGGAGGTACCTTATGGCAGCAAGCGGAACCCTGCAGGCGCGAGCCTTTGCTTCCAACGCGCAGCTCCCGCTGCCCGGCGTAGCCATCCGCATCACGGAGCGCACGCCGGAGGGCAGCATGAAGCTGCTTGCCCTGCGCATCACGGATGAAAGCGGCATGATCGGCCCCATCGTCATCGAAGCGCCCGAGCGAGCGGGCAGTCAGGCCCCGGGAACGGGGCAGCCGTTCACGCAGGTGGACCTGTCGGCGGAGTGCCCCGGCTACGAGCAGATCCTCGTGGAGGGCATCCAGATCTTCGCCGGGCTGCGGGCCATTCAGGAGCTGGCCATGATCCCCTACCCGCAGTATCCGGAGTATTACAACCTGACCGAGGTCTTCCCGATCTCGCCGCAGGCGCTGTAGGTGGCGGCCATGGTAACGGTCACTCCCTACATTCCCGCGCAGATCACCGTGCATCTGGGGCCGCCGACCGCCTCGGCCGCGAATGTGACGGTGTCGTTTGCGGACTATGTCAAAAACGTCGCCTCGAGCGAAATTTACCCGACGTGGGAGGACAGCGCCCTCGTCGCCAACATTCTGGCCATCATTTCCTTTGCCCTCAACCGCGTTTATACGGAATTCTACCGCAGCCGGGGCTATGATTTCGACATCACGTCCTCGACGGCCATCGACCAGAAATTCATCAACGGGCGGAATATTTTTGAAAATGTCGGCCGCCTCGTCGACGAGCTGTTCAACACCTATCTCCGGCGGCAGGGCTTTGTGGAGCCTCTGGCCGCCAAATTCTGCAACGGAACGACCGTGACGTGCGACGGTCTGAGCCAGTGGGGCTCACAGGAGCTTGCACAGCAGGGGCTGAGCTCCGTGGAAATTCTCCGCCGCTATTACGGCGAGGATATCGAGATCGTCCGCAACGCGCCCATGCGCGGCTACGCCCCCTCCTACGGCGGAACGCCCCTGCGCCGCGGCTCGCGTGGGCCGCAGGTCGTGCAGCTGCAGGTCATGCTCAACCGCATCGGGCAGAACTACCCCGCCATCCCACGTGTTGCGTCCGTAGACGGCATTTTCGGCACGCAGACGGAAAATGCCGTGCTGGCCGCACAGCGCATCTTCAATCTGGACCCGGACGGCATCGTCGGCAAGGGCACGTGGTATCAGCTCGTGCGGCTGTATGTCGCGGTGACGGAGCTGTCAGAGCTGGCCTCGCAGGGGCAGACGTTCTATGCCGTAAACTGGCAGTATTCCCGCGTACTGCGCGAGGGCAGCACCGGTGAGCCGGTGCGCGTGCTGCAGTATATGCTGCAGGTCATCGGCTCGTATATCAACGACGTCCCCATGCCGCCGCAGACTGGCATCTTCGGCGAGTTAACGGCCAACAGCGTGCGGGCCTTCCAGCGCTTTTCCGGTCTGGCCATTGACGGCATCGTCGGCGAGCAGACGTGGAACGCCATTTTCGACCGTCTCGCCGGGATCGCCGAGACCGGGCCGCTGCCGCAGGATGTGACACAGGAGATCGCAGAGGAGGTCGGCTATCTCGTGCAGGCCGGAGTGATCCCGAATTTCCCGGGACAGATCCTGCGCCTCGGCGACAGCGACACATAAAAGGAGGAAAGCCATGCAAATGCCCATCCGTTCCCTGCAGTCCATGCTGCGCCTGCTGCAGCGCCATGCCGGGAAGCCCACAACCGTCGTGCCCGACGGCATTTTCGGCCCGGAGACGGCCCGTGCCGTGCGGGAATTTCAACAGCAGAACGGCCTGCCCGTCACCGGAGCGGCCGACCTTACGACTTGGAACGCCGTTGTGGATGCCGCGCGCGAGGCGCACATCCACCATGGCCCGGCCGAGCCGCTGCGCCCGCTTTTTCAGCCGATGCAGACCATCTCCCCCGGCGAGCAGAACATGCACCTGTACCTTGCTCAGGGCATGCTGCAGGCCCTGCGGCACTACTATGACGGCATGCCGCCCGTTTCCGTGACAGGCCGGCACGATGAAGCTTGCACCGCCTGCCTCAAATGGCTGCAGGCCCGCTGCGGCCTGCCCGTGACCGGCGAGCTGGACCGGCGGACCTGGCAGCATATGGTGCGGCTGTATGCCCAGACCGTCGGCGACGGGACCGGGTCCTATCCCGTCCGGATCACCCACCCGGAGGGTGCGCAGACGCCGCAGCGCGTCTGAAGCGCTCCGCAGCGAAGCAGAATTTCTTTGCCGGAAAAGTCCAAAGGGCTTTTCCGGCAAACGGTCACGGCAGTCCGCAGCCCGACCGTGCGGCGCAGTCATAGCCCGGAGCAAGGCCCCCCGTGCTGCGGTGGATATAGGCATCCACGCCCTCGCGGAGCACCGGCGCAAACAGGAATTCTCCGCTGCGCGTGGCCAGAAAGTCGCGGATGAACGCCTCGGCCGTTCTGCGGCTGTCCCGGCAGTTCTCCCGCAGGAAGGCGACATAGTGATCCTCGCAGGTCAGGCAATACTGCCAGCTGCTGCCGGTGTAGGTCCCGTTGCCGAACAGCACATCCCCGCCCAGAACGACGCCGCGCATTGCCTCGACGCTGGCAAGCACCCGAAAGATCTGCGGCTTTGTCCAGGCCAGCTCTCCGCACGGAAGCTGTACCGCCCCGCCGAGGGCGCGCAAATCCCAACTCATATTCTTTCCCCTTCCCGTTTTCCGATTCATAGGGAATCCTGCATTGCTGCCCGGATTCGCCGTTATTTTTAGAATATCGAAATTTCAATGGAATGTCAAGCAATTTTTTGCGCAGAATAACGCGATTTTTGTCGATATTTGTCGAGAGTGTTGGGGTTTGTCCCAGCGTGTAATGTAGATATACAACGCATCCGTTTTCCCGGAAGCGTCCTTTTTTCGCAAGGGCCATTGTATTGGGGCAAAATGGGTGCTATCATCATGCCGTAGCAGTTAGCATTCGCTAACCTTATCTGAAACAAACGGACAGAAACGGGAGATCGAACTATGAAAATTCCGGTATTCGGCGCAGGTGTGCCCGGCTGCAATCTGGCACGGGGCAGCTGGGCAGAGGAGATTCAGAAAAACGGCCTGCGAATCAAAGACAAATTCTCGCCCCGGATGTGCTGCTCTTTGTCTATGCCGCCCTGTCCGGAATCATGGCGCTGTTTCTCCGCTAAGAACATAAAGCTCCCGCTGCGAAACCCGCAGCGGGAATGAAATTATGTCTTCGGTCGAGCCAGCCGTTTCTGCTGCAGCTCCGCACGGAGCAGAATGCCGAGCGTCAGGCAGAAATCCGGATCTTTCAGATCTCGGCCAAGCATCTGCGTGATATGGGCAAGGCGATCGAGAAGCGTCGAGCGGTGCAGATAGAGAGCCGCTGCCGTTCTGGTGACGGAAAGGTTGTTGTCGAGGTAGACGCGCAGCGTCTCCAGATACGAGACCTGCGAAGCTTCGTCATGCGCTTTGAGCTTTTTCAGCCCGTTCGGATAATAGACCCACGAGGGTCGCCCTGACAGCGCACCGGACAAAAGCTGCGGCAGCAGATAGTCCTGAAAATAAAAGACCGTGCCGTTTCCATCCTGCAAAAAGCCGTTCTGCAGGGCGCTGGTAGCCTGGAACCATGCCTGATTTGCCTCATACAGATTGGAAAACACACCGGATACGCCGCAGACCAGGCCGAGTCTGTCCAGCAGCGGCAGGAGCTGCGCCGTTGTCTCACATTCGGCCTGTGCGGCGGGTAGAAATGCGGCGACGGTACGCTCGTACTCAAAGGCCATCGCGCCGGTGTACCGTTCTTCCAATGCGGCGGAAAGATACGTGCCGGGCAGCGGCGCTGCCCCACGCTTTGGCTGGAGGCGGACACAGACCCAGTCCGTTTTCCCGTTTTCCTGACTGAGCGCACGCCGCAGCTCAAAATCGACAGGCTGCCCTGCGATAACGCTGCGCAGGGCGCGGCGTACGGCGGAGCGGGTGCTGGCAAGCGTCGGGTTCTGCTGGACAGCCTGCCGCAGGAGCTTTGCAAGGAAGATCGAAAGCGCGCGGTCAAAATCTTGAAGCGGACGGAAGGCCTCAAACACCGTCAGGCAGCCGAGGTATTCCTCCTGATCGAATACGTTGACCGACAGCGTCCGAATGCCCTGCAGCTCCAGCAAAAGCGGATCATGCACATGAGTGGAAAGGTCGTGCAGAGATAAAAAGGTTGCCATCTTCTCTGCGTCAAATGTCTCGGTATCCAGCCGGATGCCGAGATCCTTCTGAAAGTATTCCTCGTCCGTCACGGCAAGATACCGGAAGTCTGAGCCAATGAGCAGTATGGGGTTTTCAAAGATTCCCCGACTGACCTCCAGCATTTGCGGCAGGCTTGCGCCGTGGCGAAGGATATGCCACAGCCGTTCCTCCCATGCCTCATACCGGTCAAAAATGTGCTGCACCAGATTGAACACGCGAAAAATATCCGTATCTGCTTCGACCACAATCACACTGCACCGGTCATAGAACCCATTCAGGTTCCAGTGCTGCCCCAGACAGACGAGGCACACGTTTGCACTGAGCGACGGACGTGTCGGCAGATGATCGGCCGAGCAAACGTAGACGCGGTTCCTCTCAAACGTTTTTGTCCGGTCAAGGTAAAATTCCGGCCGGCTCAGTGTCAGCTCCTGACTGCCTGCGCCATGCAGCTCGACCGTCTTCAGCTCCTCCTTCAGCCCCCAATAGAGAATACCCGCGCACAGTTTCATGGGATGTTCCCCTCCGATCACTTTTCACTCCCGTTTTCGGTTTTTATTATATGCCGTCCGGAAGCGGCTGTCAATGGAAGACCATATCATTTGTATGGCTCCGTATTCATACTATTTGCTATATTTTCTGTTTTGCACAAAAACAAACCATACAAATTGTATGATTTGTCGGCGTACAAACTGTACGGTGCAGAGCAGAAAAAAACGCGCAGTTTGCAGCATTTTCGCCGCACTGTCTATTTTTTATAATAAGAGCGGCAATACAGAAAAAGAGACAGGAGGAATACCATGCTAAAAGAAAAACTGGAGCAGCGGAAATGCTTCCCGACCGCATGGGGCAAGCTCATTACGGAAGAAGAAGCCTACCGGCAGCTCAACCGGCAGATCGCGGCCATGACCGCGAATCTGTTTCAGGTCATGCGCATCTTTGAGCCGAGCTGGGAAAAGCGCACCGAGGCCATCTGCGGCATCGCCAACATGATGAACATGGCGGTCGCGGGCACACCGGAGGAACAGAAGGACTACGTCAACGCTTCGCTCTATGAGGCGTTCAACATCCCGGAGCTGTGCGAGAAATCGAGCTGGCTCGGCGGCATCACCGGTGACTCCGGCGACGAATGGGAAAACATGGCAGGCCGTGTCGTACAGTTCACGCGCAACCGCGTGGAAAAGGAGCTCGATACCTGCCCATGGGACATCGTCGGCAGTGAGCTGTGCAACATGACAACCAGTATGTTCACGGCAAACTTTGACCTCGCGTCCTCCAACGGCACGGAAAACGAGGTCGCGCTCAACATGTGTCAGGCCCGAGGCTGCGGCAACAAGCACTGCCGCGTCGTGGCGGAGCGCCGCGACGTGTACGGCCTTCCCAAGCAGGGATGGCTCGACCACATGCAGCAGCCCGTCGACCCCATCCACGACACCCCGCGCGAGCGCATGGTCAAGGAAGGCCAGTGCCTGCGCAACGGTCAGTACACGCAGAACTTCGGCGAGGAAACGTCGCTCGAAAAAGCGTACCACTGGGTCGCGCAGATGGGCTGGGTCTGGTCTATCCAGTTCCCGATGATGGCCATTAAGGATATGGCCCCCGATGAAGATGAATTCCTGCGCGTGTTCCGCATCGTCTTTGCAACAGCAGGCAAGAACCAGTTTATCGATCCGTTCGCCAAAGAGGGTCTGCGCAGCTACCTCGGCGTGCCGCACGAGATGGACGAGAACGACGGCCGGATCCTCGGCGGATATATCCGCTATATGCTCGACGTGCAGCAGGTACCGTATGAGATGGTGCGCTGGACGAAGGACGAAACGTGGATCAAGGTCAAGAGCGAGGACTTCACAGCCCGCTATGAGATGGCGCCGCTCGACGAGCTGGTCGACGCCTACGAGGCGCAGTGGAACGGTGCGGCCAAGACGCTGGTCAGCCCGGAATGGTCCTGCGTCATTGAAGACCGCGACGAGGAAGATATGTATATCAAGGTCATCCGCAAGGAAGACCTGCGGATGCTGTAAGGAGGTGCCGAACGATGTTATTCAGAGAAGATACTGTCGCGCGCGCCGACGCCGAGGCCATCCGCAAGGGTGTAGGCTTCTACCGCTGGACGCATGATCTGGTGGAGATCACCGGCAAGGACGCCTTAGAAGTCCTGCAAAAAATCTATATCAGCGACATTTCCAAGGTCGCCGTCGGGCGCTCGAAATACACCGCCTCGCTGGACGAAAACGGCGAGATCATCGACGACGTGATCGTCATGCACATGGCGGACGGCCTGTATTGGGTCTCCGACCTCTACGGCCCGCGCCTGCTGCCGTGGATCGAGCAGCACAAGGGAGAGGCTGATATTCACGCGAAGATCATCACCTACGACTGGGATATGTACGCCGTGCAGGGCCCGGACAGCCTCAAGGCGATGAACGCCATGCTGGACGCGCCGGTCGACGATCTCAAGCGCTTCGGCATCTGTGAGCGGAAGCTCGGCGATATCCCCGTTTATATCCACCGCTCCGGCTTCACCGGCGAAAACGGATATGAGATCTACTCCGCATTCGACAAGAGTGCAGAAATTCACGATTTGGCACTGAAGGCAGTCGAGTCTGTCGGCGGCCGCGAGCTGCAGACGCTCGAGGTCTACGTCCGCTCTATCCCGATGGAAAAGGGCTTCGCGCTCAAGCAGGATTTCAAGCACCTGAGCCCGTATGAATGCGGCCTTGGCTGGGCGGTCGCCGCCGACAAGGATTTTATCGGCAAGGAAGCGGCGCTGGCACGGAAAGAGCACCCGAAATACCGTATGGTCGGTCTGGAATTCTCCCGCGAATCCACCGAGGATATCTCCATTTGGGAGCGTGTGTACTGGTACGGCGTCGAGGTCGGCCGCTGCGCGCAGACCATCTACGGCTATACGGTCGATAAGAACATCGGCTTTGCCACCGTCCGCGCGGACGTGCCCGACGGCGCGGAGCTGACCGTCGGCTGCAACGATTCGCCCGCTGTTGTCGTAAACAAGGTTTTCTGCTGAGGAGGACATTATGGGAAGATTAGATGGTAAAGTCTGCATCGTGACCGGCGCTTCCGCCGGGATCGGGCGCGCCACGGCGGAGCTGTTTTGCCGCGAGGGCGCGAAGGTCGTGGCGGTCGCCCGCCGCGAGGAGCGGCTCAAGGAGCTGGCGGAGGAATGCAAAGACTTGCCCGGCGAACTTGTCTGGTACGCGGGCGACGTCGGCGACCCAGAAACAGCTGTAGGCATGGTCAAAAAGGCAGTCGAGACGTTTGGAAAGCTGGACGTTGCCGTCAACGACGCCGGTATCATGGACGACAACACCGCCATTGCCGATCTGTCGGATGAAATGCTCCATGAGACGTTCCGCATCAACACCTTTGGCCTCATGTACGGAATGCGTGAGGAATGCCGGCAGTATCTTGCACAGGGTGAAGGCGGCGTGATCGTCAATATCTGCTCTGTCGGCGCAACGCACCAGACCTCCGGCGCGGCCTACTGCGCGAGCAAGGGCGCGGTGCTGGCGGCGACGAAGAACACGGCGTTCATGTACATGGAGGAGGGCATCCGCTGCAACGCGGTCTCTCCCGGCGGTGTCGTGACCGATATCCCACTGGTCATGCCGCCCTCCGACGAGTTCGGCTTCAGCCGGACGAGCAAGCTGCTGGACTTCTCCGGTGAGCTTGCCATGCCGGAGGATCTGGCGGACGCGATTCTGTTTCTGGCCAGCGATCAGTCCCGCTACGTCAACGGCGAAGAGCTGAAATGCGACGGCGGCTGGACCTGCTTCTGAGCATCCAAGCAACATAACAGCACAGGCGGCCCGTACAGAGCCGCCTGTGTCATCTTGAAATCAGGGAGGAACTTACATAAAAAGGCCATAACGGTCGTGACAGGCGGCCATGGCGGCATGGGCAAGGCGATCTGCAAGGAGCTTGGAAAGACTTCTGCGATCGTGCTGGCAGGCCGTAATCCTGCAAAGCTGGAAACGGCAAAAGCGGAGCTGGACGAGCTTGGTGTGGAGAGCGATCTTTGCAAAACTGACATTGCAGATCGCGCACAGGTGCAGGCACTGGCAGACTATGCTGCATCGCTGGGCAGCGTGAAGCAGATCATCCACACCTCCGGTGTGTCGCCGAGCAATACAGGGACGGAAAATATCATCAAAATCAACGCAGTTGGCGCAGTCAATATGGTTGAGGCGTTTTATCCGGTCCTGGCCGGGGACGGCGTGATGATCAATTTTGCCTCTGTCGCTGCCTATACCATGCCGCAGACGGACGAGTGGACGGAAGCGTTTGAGGCATGGAATGAGCCGGACTTCTATGACCGGCTGTTATCTCACGCCCATGCATCAGAAGCTCATCGACAATCAACCGGAAACTGCAGAAAATCAGCTGGAGCTGATTCCGGCCGGACGCTGGGGCCATCCCTATGAAATGGGTGCGCTGGCCGCTTTCCTCTGCTCGTCCGGAGCCGGGTATGTCAACGGCGTGGATATCCTCGCCGATGGCGGCCAGAACGCCGGGATCTTTGTTCCGCAAATTTAGTCAACTTTTTCGCCAAGTGCTTTCAGAATAGCGAAATAAAAATGGACATGAAATGGGCGGCTCTCCGATCGGGGAAGCCGCCCATTTTGAAGGGATGAATCGTAGAAATCAGTTTGTCAGCTTCGAAATCATTCGATAGCCTGGAGCTCCTTATCCAGCTCCTCCAGATGGGGCTTCAGAAATGCAGACTGCGGGAAGCTGGCAAGCTTGCGCAGCGTCAGACCGCCGACGAGCTTCATCTGCGGATTTCTGGAAGCATCGGGGCTGTATTTGTCCAGCACCGCTGCCGCCGCCGGGTTCTTCAGGATGTCCTTTACCTTACTGTCGAGAGAAAATGCCATAAGAATAGCCTCCTTTTCTTTGATTCTCTGGTAATATTGTACAGAATCGCGGTCAAAAAGGAAATCCTGCAAACTGCAGGAGAATCTGCAGTGTTATCCGTTCAAATTGTGGGGCGGCTCACGCTTCTTCGGACTCGCAGTTTTTCTGCATGCAAAAGCTCCCCTCAAGGCAGGCCTCGAGGGGAGCTTGATCGTTATTATAGGCTTTTACGCTTTCTGTTCCTGCTCCGCGATCTGCTTGATCAGGAGCTCCTCCGCGTAGCCGCAGGCGCGCTCGACGGAGCCTGCCTCGAACGGATTGGCCAGATTGGCGTAGCGCAGCGTCTCGAGATAGCTGCGGCTGCCGCCGGTCTTGCAGAGCTTGAGGTAGTCCTGCCATGCGGCGGCCTTATCCTCGGCGTACTTCTTCTTGAACTCCATCGCCCCCATGGTCGTGAGCGTATAGTTGATGTAGTAGAAGGGGTAGAGATAGATGTGCAGCTTGTGGTACCAGTAGCCGCCGCGCTCCAGGAAGGGATCGCTCTCATACTTGCGCCACGGCATGTACTTCTCCTCCAGCAGATGCCACTGATAGGTCCGCTCCTTCGGCGTCAGCTCCGGATGGGCATAGCAGATGTGCTGGAACTCGTCCACGGCCACGCCGAAGGGAACGAAGGTCAGCGCCTCCTGCAGGTGGGCGAAGCGGAACTTGTCCGCCTGATCGCCGAAGAACCACTCGGCATAGGGATAGGCAAACTGCTCCATGGACTTGGAGTGAATTTCGGCAATGTCGGTCGACTCGCTGTAGTAGTCCGAGATGGGCTGGCTGCGCATGGCCATATAGCCGGCAAAGGCGTGGCCAAGCTCGTGGGTCAGCACCTGCATATCAAAGATCGTGTGGTTGAAGCAGGAGAAGACAAAGGGAGCCTTCAGGCTGGGCAGGCTCGTCATGTAACCGGTGGATGCCTTGCCCGGCTTGTTCTGCAGATCCATCAGCTCATGGTCGATCATGAAATCGATGAACTCGCCCGTCTCCGGGCTGATCTCGTGATACATCTTCTGAGCGGTCTTGACCATAAAGGCGTCGTCGCCCGCAGGCTCGGCGTTTCCGTCCGGGAAGACCATTTTCTCGTCGTACCACATAACATGGTCGATGCCGAGGCGCTTGGCCTGCGCGTCATAGAGCTTTTGGCACAGCGGGACAAGGAACATGCGCACCTGCTCGCGGAAAGACGCGACCTCCTTTTCGCCGTAGTCCGTGCGGCCCTGCTCGAGATAGCCGACGGGGATGTAGTTCTCATAGCCGAGGTTCTTGCCCATCTGGTTACGGATGCGGATCAGCTCATCCCAGATCTCTTCCAGACGCGGCTCGTTGTCCTCGTAGAATTTGGCGTAGGCCCTGACGGCAGCGGCGCGCATGGCACGGTCGGGGTGCTCGAAATACTTCTGCACGCCGTAGAGGTTCAGCGTCTTGCCGTCGAAGGGGATCTCCGCCGTGGCCATGATCTTCTGATACTCGTTGGTCAGGCGGCTCTCCTGCTGGCGCAGCGGGATGTTGGCCTCGCAGAACAGCTTCTTCTGCAGATCCATGGAGACAAAATACTGCTTGCCGAATTCCTTCTCAATGTCCGGGCGGAAAGGGCTGGACGCGATGGCCTCGCTCAGCGCGACCTCCTCGCCGCCGAGGGTCGGCAGCGTGTCGTCAAGATAGGCGACCTCCGTTTCATAGAATTCATCACGGGTGTTCAGCGTATGGCGGATGTTCGCGATGGAATACTGCGTGGACAGCTCGCAGTTTTCGCGGTCCATCTCAAGAAGCAGCGTGCGCAGAGCCTCGTAGCTCTCCGCGTGTTCGATCGCAGCTTTCCAATCCTTGAGCTTTGCACGGTGTGCCTCCAGATCGGGGCGCTTATATTCCAGGGTCGAAAATCTGAAATTGTCCATGGCGTTCCGGTTTCTCCTCACATTTTATAGAATTAAGGGGCTTGTCGTGGTGCGGGTATGGGGACTTGAACCCCAACGCATCTCTGCACAGGAACCTAAATCCTGCATGTCTGCCAATTCCATCATACCCGCGTATCGATCAAATTGAAAACGGAGAATGAGTTCCGCTTCCAACTCATTATAATTCTATCATTCCGGCTGCAAGTTGTCAACGCCTTGTATGCTTTGCACAAGTTTTCCTGTAGGGAAACAATTTTCCCTGCATAATTGCTTGACTTTCGCGAAGTGAAACGGTACAATAAACAGTGGATTTGTTTGTTTGCTCTGTGCATTGGGGTAGCCGGAGGAAGCATTACTTTTTCGTGACACACGCACCCAATTTGAAGAACAGGAGGTGTATTCCGGCAATGGAATGGTATGGTTACGTCCTGCTCGTCGCAGGACTGCTGATTGTAGCATTTATCTTCTTTCTGATCGGCATGCTCTATCGCAAGAAAGTCGCGGAGCGTGAGATCGGAAGCGCAGAAACCGAAGCAACGCGTATCATCAACGAAGCCATCAAGGGCGGCGAGAACAAGAAGCGCGAGATGCTCGTGGAAGCGAAAGAGGAAATTCATAAATCCAGAACCGAATACGAAAAGGAAGTCAAGGAGCGCCGCGCCGACCTGCAGAAGCAGGAGCGCCGCCTCCAGCAGAAGGAAGAGTCTCTCGACAAGAAGCTCGACGCCTTCGAACGCAAGGAAGACGATCTCCGCCGCCGTCAGGCAAACATTGCCGCCACGCAGGACGAGGTCGAAATGATCAAGAAGAGCCAGCTCGAAACGCTGGAAAAGCTCTCCGGCCTGACGCAGGAGGAGGCTAAGAACCACCTGCTGAAGAATCTCGAAAACGAATGCAAGCATGACGCCGCGCTCAAGATCAAGGAGATCGAGACGAACCTCAAGGACAACGCCGATCAGCTCGCCCGTGAGATCATCTCCATCGCCATCCAGCGCTGCGCCGCCGACCACGCCGCCGAAACGACTGTCTCCGTCGTCGCTCTGCCGAACGACGAGATGAAGGGCCGCATCATCGGCCGCGAGGGCCGCAACATCCGCACGCTCGAGGCCATCACCGGCGTCGATCTCATCATCGACGACACGCCGGAGGCCATCACCGTCTCATGCTTCGATCCCGTGCGCCGCGAGGTCGCGCGTCTCGCGCTCGAGAAGCTGATCGCCGACGGCCGCATTCACCCGACCCGTATCGAGGATCTCGTAGAGAAGGCCCGCAAGGAGGTCGACCGCGTCATCAAGCAGGAGGGCGAACGCGCCACGTTTGAGACCGGCATCAACAACCTCCACCCCGAGCTCATCAAGCTGCTCGGCCGCCAGAAGTACCGCACGTCCTATGGTCAGAACGTTCTGAACCACTCCATCGAGGTCGCCCACATCGCCGGTCTGCTCGCAAGCGAGCTCGGCGTGGACGTCGCGCTGGCCAAGCGCGCCGGCCTGCTGCATGACCTCGGCAAGTCTGTCGACCACGAGATGGAAGGCAGCCACGTCCAGCTCGGCGTTGAGCTGGCCCGCAAGTACAACGAATCGCCCGACGTCATCCACGCCATCGAGGCGCACCACAACGACGTCGAGCCGCGCACCGTCATTGCCTGCCTCGTGCAGGCGGCCGATGCCATCTCGGCCGCTCGTCCCGGCGCACGCCGCGAGAACGTGGAGAATTATATCCGCCGTCTGGAAAAGCTCGAGGAGCTGACCGGCACTTACCCCGGTGTCGAGAAGTCCTACGCCATTCAGGCCGGGCGCGAGGTCCGTATCATGGTCAAGCCCGAGGATGTCTCCGAGGACAACATGGTCATCCTCGCCCGCGAGCTGACGAAGAAGATCGAGTCTGAGCTGGAATATCCCGGCCAGATCAAGGTCAACGTCATCCGCGAGACGAAGGTCGTCGAGTACGCCAAATAAGGTCAACCGCCTGCCGGGCACGGATTTTCCGTGCCCGGTGTTTTTATGTCCTGATACAGCCAACCGGCGGACTGCCGCCGTTTTCAGGCTTGGCAATCCGCCGGTGTTCTGCTATAATATTAATATTGGAGAATCGCCAGCCTGCTCAACGGCCGCGCTCCGTGCCATAGAAGAAAAGGGCGACCATGCCCGGCCCGCAGTGGCTTCCGAGCGTCGTACCGACGGTATTGATCACGATTCTCCCGCGCAGCTGCGGGAATTTCTCTTCGATCATGCCTGCCAGCTGTTCGGCGTCCGCAAGATTGTCCGCATGAGAGATATGGCAGGGGCCGTCATAGGCCATGCCGCCCTCGGCATAGCTGACCATTTTCTCCACAAGAACGCGCAAGGCGCGCTGCTTGCCGCGAATTTTCTCCCGCGGGATCAGCTTGCCCTCGCAGTTTGCCTCGATCACAGGGCACAGACGCAGGAGCGTGCCGATCCAGCCCGCCGCAGCGCTGACCCGGCCGCCGCGCACAAAATATGCCAGCTCCGGCGTGAAGAGCCAGTGGTGCACATGGAGCCTGCGCGCTTCGATCCAGGCGGCGGTCTCCTCCATGGTCCGGCCCGCATCGCGCTGACGCGCTGCTTCGAGCATCAGGATAGCAGCGCCGCCCGAGCCGCAGAGCGAGTCGACAACGATGATTTTCCGCTCCGGGAATTCCTCCAGCAGCATGTCCCGCGCGGCGCAGGCGGAATGATAGCAGCCCGACAGGCCGGACGAGAGCGAAACATGCAGGATGTCGCTCCCCTGCTCCAGAAACTGCCGGAAATACAGCTCGAATTCCCCGGTCGTGACCTGCGACGTCCCCGTCGTGGCCCCGGCTGCCATGGCGTCGAAAAACGTCTTCATCGGCAGACTCTGGCCATAGTCGTCAGGATATTCCTTCCCGTCCAGCAGAAAATGGAGCGAAACATAATGCAGATCGAGCGCGGCGTATTGCGCAAGCGTCAGATCCGTCGTGGAATCACAGCTTAACATGTACGGCATGGTGTGGGTCCTCTCTGTGTGTTGATTTTGCAGTTGCATAAAAATCCGCACGGACGGACGTGCTGCCCGTGCGTTGGGATTCCCTGTTTACAGGAATTGCGCCCGGCAGATCAGCATAGCCAGCACCGGGATGACGCAGCCCGCAAGAAGCTGCAGCGCCGTGTGACGCTTGAGCCGGATGCTCGACCAGATGATCGGCGTCAGGAGCACATAGCCGACCAGAAACCACGGATTGATAAAGATCGACAGCGCCGCGATCGGGCCGGAGCAGCCGCAGGTATGGCCGCTGGCTTTGAAATGCAGCAGCGTGCACACGGCAAGCGTTGTGCCGGAGATGAGATACGTTCCGAAAACGACCTTTTCCATCGCTGCGCCGTCGTCCAGCACGGCAGCAAGGAAGCCGATCAGATAGCCGAGCACGGAGAACACCAGCGCCAGATTGCGCTGTGTCTTTCTGCCGCCTCTGCGAAGCGCCGGGATGAGATAGGACACCGGATAGGCCAGCACCGGCAGCAGCGACAGGCACACGATCGCAAGCAGATAATGTCCCAGCGAAGCAAACGAGCCAGGCACGAGCACATAGAGCAGCGTGCACATCAGTGCGGAAAAAACCGGCGGCGTTGTCAGGATACGGACCGCCTGTGCAAATTTCTGTTTCATGATGAAGCCTCCCCGTGAGTCATTCGCCGGGCCGCCCCGGCTGCTGGACTCATCGTACCATGCCCCGCCCCGTATGTCACGCTACCGGCGTGAGCCGTCCCTCTCCGCAGTCTGGAGAGCGACTCCATCAGCCCGAGAATAGGGTTCTACTGTGAGTAGAGTCCTTGATTTGCAAGGGTTTGCGGGCATTCCCCACCAACAGAAAGGACAAACGCCCATGAATGAATCCGATGAAAAGCTGCGGCAGCTCATCGCCGAAAACATTGTCTATTACCGCAAGCTGAACGGCGACACGCAGGCCGGTCTTGCGGAAAAGCTCAGCTACTCCGATAAGTCCGTCTCCAAGTGGGAGCGCGGCGACGGCACGCCGGACATCTTCATCCTCTCCCATATCGCCTCGCTCTACGGCATCACCGTGCAGGACCTGCTGCGCGAAAAGAAGGTCGCCAAAACGCGCACGCGCCACCTGCTCATCTCGCTGCTGTCCGTCGGCCTTGTCTGGCTCGTGATGACGGTGTTATTCTGCGGCGCGCAGATCTTCTCGATCTGCGACCGGTATGCCTGGCTGCTGTTCATCTACGGCATCCCCATCTCCGGAATTGTGGCGCAGGTTTTCTGCGCGCTCTGGAGCAACCAGCTCTCGCAGATCTTCGCCTGCTCGCTTATCATCTGGGGCGCCGGTCTGAGTCTGCACCTCACGGCGCACGGGAACCGGCTGTTTCTTGTCTACGTCATCTGCGCCGTGCTCGAGGTCCTTCTGATCCTGCTGTACACCCTGCGCGCGCAGACGCGCTGGCGTGAATGGCGCGAAAAGCGCAAGAAAATGCAGAAATCGTCCGACGATTCCGCAGCTTGAGCGCTGAAAATTCCATTTTCTCCCTGTTTTGTCGATATTGCCAATTTTTCTTTCTATAATTTGTTGAATTCTCCATGAATTTTTAGGCGTAACATGCTTGCACTTTTTTGCACAACGTGGTAAACTGGCACCAGAGAGGAGAAGATCTCCTCTGAACATAGTCGGAGCAGCGCGGCGGCCGCCGCAGCGCTGCATGGTTCGCCATTGACCGGTCCCGCTCGTTCGTTCTCCTGTCCCGCACAGAGCGGTGTGCGCAGCCGTCTTTGTGAGCAGGCCTGTCCTGCAGAGGCTATGGGCTGCACTCTGGGATCCCCGCGGCTCAGTCCACGTTCGTTTTCATCTTTTCTTCTTTCTTTCGTTATTTGGTCAGGCAAGAGTTAACCGCGAGTATGGGTAATTTTTTCTTACTATCTTATTCTCCTTTCTAGCATCTCCTAATAATTTGAAGTGAAGTATTGGTATTGTCGAACATCTTGTTTTATCTGTCTCTTCCGCGGGGCTGCTTCTTTTGGAGCAGCCCCCATTTTGTTGAAAAAATCCCTTTGGGCTTTCAGAATTGCAAAACAAAACTTTGCGGCATTATTTTGCAATTCTGCCGCGGCGGCGGGAGGCCTGCGATTCACCGAACCCCACCGGCTGCTCCGGCGGGGTTCTCGTTTTCCTTTTCTTTTTCCGGAAAACATGGTACAATACAGAAAAACAGGCGGCTGGGCCATGTTGGCACGGCCGCCGTATCCGAACACACGGAGGAGATCGCAATGGAAGATATGATCCGGCTGCTGGCAGCTGAGTTGGGGCAGAAGCCGCAGCATGTGGGGGCGGTCGTCCGCCTGCTTGACGAGGGGAACACCATCCCCTTCATTGCCCGTTACCGCAAGGAGCAGCACGGCGCAATGGATGACACGACGCTGCGCACACTGGCAGAGCGCCTGCAGTATCTGCGCAATCTGGCCCAGCGCCGTGAGGAGATCCGCCGCTCCATCGCCGCGCAGGAGAAGCTGACGGACGAGCTTGACGCTGCCCTGCAGGCCGCAGTGACGCTATCGGAGCTGGAGGACCTATACCGGCCCTATAAGCCGAAGCGCCGCACGCGCGCGACCATCGCCCGGGAGCGCGGCCTTGCGCCGCTGGCTGAGCAGCTGCTGGGGCAGGCCCGCGATCTGCCCGATCCGCTCACGCTTGCCGCCGGATTCGCAGACCCGGCGCGCGGCGTGGAGACGCCGGAGGACGCACTGGCCGGTGCGTCCGACATCGTGGCGGAGACCGTCTCCGATGATGCTGCCGTGCGCAAAGCTCTCCGCAGCCTGATGCAGCGCCAGTCCGTTCTGCGCACGCAGGCCGCGAAGGGGAAGGAGGAGGAGACCTCCGTCTATCAGCTCTATTATGACTTCCGCCAGCCGGTGCCCAGGCTGCAGGGCCACCAGATCCTCGCCGTGAACCGCGGTGAACGCGAGGGCTTTCTGAAGGTCACGCTGGAAACGGACCGCGATCAGGCCCTCATCTGCGTGCGCCGCTGCGTGCTCGTGCCGGGCGGCGGCGCGGCCGCCTTCCTGCGCGCCGCCTGCGAGGACGCCTATGACCGCCTCATCGCGCCCAGCATGGAGCGCGAGCTGCGCGCCGCGCTCACGGAGCAGGCCAACGAGGGAGCCATCCGCAATTTTGCTCTGAATCTCCGGCCGCTGCTCATGCAGCCGCCCGTGCGCGGCCATGTGACTATGGGCCTCGACCCAGGCTACAGCCACGGCTGCAAGGTCGCCGTCGTTGACCCGACGGGCAAGGTGCTGGACACCGCCGTCGTCTACCCCACGTTCTCCAAAGCAAAACGCGCCGAAGCGATCGAAACGCTCCGGCGGCTCATGGATCGGTATGGGGTCACGCACATCGCCCTCGGCAACGGCACAGCCTCGCGCGAGACGGAGGCCATGGTCTGCGAGCTGCTGCGGCAGAAGCACGGCGCGGCCTATATGATCGTCTCGGAGGCGGGCGCCTCCGTCTATTCCGCCTCGCCGCTGGCGGCGGAGGAATTTCCGCAGTACGATGTCAACCTGCGCAGCGCGGTCTCCATCGCGCGGCGGCTGCAGGACCCACTGGCCGAGCTGGTCAAGATCGACCCGAAGGCCATCGGCGTCGGTCAGTATCAGCACGACGTGCCGGAAAAGCAGCTCGACGAAGCGCTCTCCGGCGTGGTGGAGGATTGCGTCAACGCCGTCGGCGTCGATCTGAACACGGCCTCCCCCTCCCTGCTGCGGCGCGTGGCCGGTCTGAACGCCACGACGGCAAAGAACATCGTCGCCTATCGCGAGGAGCACGGGGCCTTTACGGCGCGGCGGCAGGTCCTGAAGGTGCCGAAGCTCGGCCAGAAGGCCTATGAGCAGGCGGCAGGCTTTCTGCGCGTGCCGGAAAGCCCACAGGTGCTCGATCACACCGGCGTGCACCCGGAGTCCTATGCCGCGGCAGAGACGCTGCTCGGTCTGTGCGGCTATCGACTTGCGGACGTCGGCGCTCTGACCGAGCTGCCCGCACGGCTGGAGGCCTACGGCCCCGCGCGCGCCGCAGAGGCCTGCGGCATCGGTCTGCCGACACTGCGTGACATTGTCCGCGAGCTGTGCAAGCCCGGCCGTGACCCGCGCGATGAACTGCCGCAGCCTGCGCTCCGCACGGACGTTCTGGAGCTGAAGGACCTGAAGCCCGGCATGGTGCTCACGGGGACCGTGCGCAATGTCATTGACTTTGGCGTGTTCGTGGACATCGGCGTCCATCAGGACGGCCTTGTTCACATCTCGCAGGTCTGCAACAAATTCATCAAGCACCCGTCCGAGGCCGTGTCCGTCGGCGATATCGTGCGCGTAGCCGTGCTGGAGGTCGATGAGAAGCGCAAGCGCATCAGTCTGACCATGCGCGGCGTGCCGAAGGACGGCGAAACCGGCCCGGACTGTCAGAAAACTGCCCGGTAATAAGTTTCGGAGGGAAGAAAAGTGTGAAAGGAAACCGTCAGGGTGTCCTTTCGCGTTCCATAACCCGCCGCAGCGGCAGAATTGCAAAATCATGCTGCATAATTTGATTTTGCAATTCTGAAAGCAGCTTGGCGAAAAAGGCCCGAAGGGACTTTTTTGACAAGCCGGCCGTTAACCGTCCTGCTCCGCCGGGCGGTCGAACCCGTGGTGGGCGCGGATCATCTCCATGAACCGCCCTGCCGCGGCCGACGGCGGCGTATTGCGGCGCGTGCACAGCACGACGCGGCGCGACGGGATCTCCTCGGCCAAATGCAGCTTGCGCACGATGCCGCGGTTCAGGCCGGAGAGCGACAGCTCCTCCGTCACGCCCGCCACGCCGAGGCCGATGCGCGCCAGCGAGATGAGCAGGTTATGGCTGGCCAGCTCGATCTCCGGCTGCAGGCGCAGACCCCGCTGCAGGAAGCAGTCCTCCAGGAAGCGGCGCGAGCTTGCCTCGCGCTCGAGCAGGATGAGCGGGAATTCGCTGATCTCCTGCAGCGTATAAACGCGGTCAAAATCGCAGGGATAATCCGGCGCTGCCACGAACACCGTGTGCGTATCAAAGCACGGGAAAATGGAAAAACTGTCTGCATCCGGCGTATAGGTCGCAAACGCAAGCTCGACCTGCCCGCTGCCGAGCAGCTGCAGCACACGGCGGCTCGTTCCGTTCAGGATGCGCACATGGATATGCGGGTATTGCTGATGGTAGTCCCGCAGGAAGGGCAGAAGATAGTATTTCGTCAGCGTGCTGCTCACGCCGATGGACAGCTCGCCCTTCAGCAGCTCGCGCGACTGTGCGATGCGCGCTTCCCCCGCTTCGAGCAGGGACAGCGCCTGCGCCGCATAGTCATAGAGCACGCTCCCCTCCGCCGTGAGCGTCACGCCGCGCGCCGTCCGCGAAAACAGCCGCACGCCGAGGGCGCTTTCGAGCTGCTGCAGCGACTGGCTGACGGCCGACTGCGACAAATAGAGCTGCTTGGCCGTCCGGGAGATATTTCCCGTGTCGGCAATTGCTTTAAATATCCGGTATTGCTCCAGCTTGACTGCCATGGTCTCACACTCCATCAGAATTATTGATGTCTTGCATAAGATATTCATGTTTTACTTATGCCTCGGTTTGTATTATAATAGGCGCGTTGTGTGAAATCAAGCCCATCGGGCAGAAACAGGAGCAGAAGTATTATGAGCAATTGTGCAGTCGTCGGCATCAACTGGGGCGATGAAGGCAAGGGCCGCATGGTCGACCTCATCGCAAAGGATTATGATATTGTCATTCGCTATCAGGGCGGCAACAACGCCGGTCATACCATCGTCAATGAGTACGGCAAGTTTGCCCTGCATCTCATCCCGTCCGGCATTTTCTCCGAGGGCGTTGTGAATGTGCTCGGCAACGGCGTCGTCATCGATCTGGAAGACCTGTGCCGCGAGATCGACAATCTCCGTGCGCACGGCATCCGCATCACGCCGGAGAATCTGAAGATCTCGGAGCGTGCCACCATCGTCTTCCCCTTCCACCGCGCGCTCGACGGTCTGGAGGAGGCCCGTCTGAAAGATCAGAAGTACGGCTCCACGCTGCGCGGCATCGCGCCCGTTTATTCCGATAAATATCAGAAGAAGACCGTCATGCTCGGTGAGCTGCTCTACCCGGAGCACCTCAAGGCGCATCTGGCCACCATCCTGGAGTGGAAGAACCTCATCATCCACAATGTCTACGGCGCAGAGCCCTACAAGCTCGAGGACATGCTCGCCTGGTGCGAGGAGTTCGGCGGCAAGCTTCGCCCGTTCCTGTGTGACGTGCCCAAGTACCTCTATGAGGCCGAAAAAGCCGGCAAAAAAATCATGTTCGAGGCCCAACTCGGCGCCCTGCGCGACATCGATTTCGGCATTTATCCCTACACGTCCTCCTCTTCGTCCATCGCGGGCTATGCCTGCGTCGGCGCCGGTATGCCGGGCAGCCATGTGGACCGTACCGTCGGCATCGTGAAGGCCTACTCCACCTGCGTCGGCGAAGGCCCGTTCACAGCAGAGTGGTTTGGCGAGGAGGCCGAGAACCTGCGTGAAAAGGGCGGCGAATACGGCGCTTCCACCGGCCGTCCGCGCCGCGTCGGCCCGATCGACCTTGTCGCCACGCGCTACGGCTGCCGCATCCAGGGCGCGACCGAGGTCGCGCTGACGAAGCTGGATGTGCTGTCCGGCAGGAAGGAGGTCCCGCTGTGCGTGCAGTATGAGCTGAACGGCGCGCTGACGGACGATTTCCCCTTCCCTGCCATCCTGCCGGAGGCAAAGCCCGTCTTCCGCACCATGCCGGGCTGGAACTGCGACATTTCCGGCGTGCGCCGCTATGAGGACCTGCCGAAGGAAGCGCGCGACTATGTAGAGACCGTGGAAAAGGCCATCGGCTGCCACATTTCTTACGTCTCCGTCGGCGCGGAACGCGAGGCGATCATCACGCGCTGATCCCGGTTCGGCGGGACATCCGTTCCGTACCGCAGTGCAGAGATCGGACGCTCCGCACGCAGATAATACGCCAGATACAGGATCGTTTCCCGGGCGGGACGCGGCAGCAGCCGCTCCTGCCCGGTGATTTTTCGCAGCTGCTCCGGGCTTCCGCAGCGCCACAGGCGCGCAGTCATGCGCTCGACGCTTCGGGATACCGAATCGGAGCTGCGGCGCAGGAGCTTGGCAACGGTGGGATACACATCCTTCGTGATGCGGAAGTCGTCAAAGCCGAGGTTCTCGTCAAACAGCAGCTCGGCAGTGATCTCCGTTGCAAGGACGGAGGGAGTGATCTCGGCCCGGGTCGTTCCTAGAATCGCAAAAAACAGGGATTCAGCGGTGATCATAAGTTTTCTCCTCTCTTCGTGCTCTGTTGTCTTCCCGGCGCTCGTCCGCCGGGAGAAACGTTTTCAGTCAGCGGCCGGATAAAGTTGTTTTGGGCAACCAGCGTCTATTATTATACGGCAAAACATGCTAAAGTGAATATGTTTTCCTCAAAATTTTTGAAAATTTTATCCGACAGTTCCATATGTTTCGGAGCTTATATAATTTTACATTTCTCTACGTAAACTATTTTACAGCCGGGTCAACCGACCGCCTTACAGGATATAAAACGGCCCCGCAGGAGACTTTTCTCCTGCGGGGTTTTCTCGCTGCCGTCATCTCATACTGATTCCTGATTAAAACATTTAATCAGGAATCCCGTGTGCTACGCACACTCGCATCGTGCTGACGCACGCTGCGCCGTCTCATGCAGAATCTGACGCGCCTTCGGCGCTATAAAAAGCTTTTAAAGCTTTTTATCAGATTCTAGTATCAGCGAACAATATTTTTTACATACCGCATCAAAATGGCGGCGACCTGTGCACGGGTCGCGTCGCCCTGCGGGTCGAGGATCAGGCCGTGGCCGTTGTCTGTGCCGTTCACAAGGCCCACAGCGTTGGCCCATGCCAGTGCCTCGCGTGCATAGGCACTCACCCGTCCGGCATCCGGGAAGACGGACAGATTCGCCCGCGCGGAGGTGTCATAGCGCTTTGCGGCATAGCGGAACAGGATCGTTGCGATCTGCTCGCGCGTCACGCGGCCGTCCGGCTCAAACTTCCCGCTGCCCACGCCGTTGACCACGCCGTTTTCCGCCGCCCAGGTCACCGCATCGGTGTACCATTGGCCGCCCGGCACGTCAGTAAACGTGTTCCGCCCGGCGGGTGCGCGGCTGCCGTCCAGACGCCACAGCACCGTGACGAGCATGGCGCGCGTCATGCTGCCGTCCGGCTCGAACGTCGTGGAGGACATGCCGTTGAACAGGCCCTGCTTCAGGGCAAAGTCGATGCCCGCATGTGCCCAGTTCCCGGCTGCCGGCATATCCGTGAAGCGTCTGCCCGGACAATTCGCGCCGCCGTCGCAGGGCGTTTCGCCGGTCTTCGGAATGACCTCCGTGCGCTCGGCCCCGCAGCGCGTGCAGGTGAACGTGCGCTCGCCGTCCGTATCCTCCGTTGCTGGGATCGTCACGCGCCCGGCATCCCAGCTGTGACCCAGTGCGTCCGTCCAGGCATCGCGGTAGGTATCGCCGCAGGACGGGCAGGTGTGCAGCGTGTAGCCCTGCTCCGTGCACGTCGGCGCGACGACCGTGGCAACATAGGTGTGCTCATGCTCCTTCCTCGGGATCTCGGTGTTTTCACTGCGCCGGTAGCCGCAGAAGCACTCCTCATGCTTCAGGCCGGTCTCCTCCTCCGTCGGCTCACGGTCGATGACCCAGACGAATTCATGTGGCTGGAATGCCTCGTCCGTCTGCCCGCAGTAGCTGCAGGTGCCGCGGTGGCCCTCCGGCGTGGTCTCCACACGGTCGTAAATGTGCTTGCGCACATCGAGCGCCGCAAGGCCGACCGGGGCCGCATAGGCCGTGCCCGGCGCGCCGTCACGGTCCTGATAGAGCACATGGGAATAGGTGATCTGGAAGTCGTTGTCGTCCAGTGTCAGCGGGTCCGTCGACCACTGCACGAGCTTCGTCACATCCGTCCTTACGCCATTGTGCCAAACGGCCGTGACCTGCATACCGGCGGCCTCAAACGTCTGGCCGGCGTGGTAGACCGTCTTCTCCGGCTGCGCCGTGACCTCGAGCCGGTCCATCGTGCTGCCGACAGCCATCAGATAGGCCGAGTCGTTCTTGAAGTAGATCGTGCCATCCGCGTCGATGACCGGGCTGCAGATGGCATACTGCGCCTGCGCGCCGCTCGGCGTGAACAGAACATAGGGTGTGTCATAGGTGACATGCTTGCCGCTGCTCTCGTCCGTCTCCTGCGTGATGAGGACCGGCGCGGTCTGGCCCGGCTTGTCGGCCAGAATGCGGAGCTTGCCCGGCGTATAGTTATCGAAGAAGTAGACGTAGACATAACCGTTCTCCGCCTCATAGGCCGTTGTCAGGATGCCGCTCGTCTGCGGGTAGCCCTGGGTGCGGACGGAATAGGCAACGGACATCGAAGCAAGGTCGATGACCGTGATGTTGTGGCCGGAATACGCGCCGAACTGCGCCGTGCCGGACACGCCGATGTAGGCGCGGCCGTTATAGATCGTCGGCGTGCAGGTGCTCATGGCCGGGTTCTTCGGATCGTTGGCATAATTGGCCAGCTTGAGCGCGCGCAGCGAGCCCTCCGTGAACGTGCCGTCGGCCTCGACATGCAGGCCGTAGAAATAGCCGCCCTTCGTTGTAAAATAGGCCGTACCGGCAAGGCCGCCCTCGCTGTCCGGGACGAAGGTCACGGAGCTGCGCAGGTCGCCCGTCTGCGGCAGCGTCAGCTCGCCGAGCAGACGGCCGCTGCGCGGGTCGAACGAGAGCACGCGGGCATGGCCCGTCGTGTAGCCCGCCTCGCCGTCGTCCGTACCGACGAGCACGAAGTCCTTGCAGGCGTAAGCGCCCGCCCAGTAGAAGCCGCCGCGGGACGTGTAGGTCCACGAGGCCAGCTTGCTCTCATCCGTCTTCGCCGGGTCCTCATCCGTCACGGTCAGGCAAACGAAATTTGCGTTGCCGTCCTCGCGGTTCCAGAAGCCGGTGTAGAGATAGCCGTCCTCATAGGTGATGGGGCAGTTCGGCTGGCCGCCGAGCGGGTCCTCGTACAGCCACAGAGACTCGAGCGTCACGGCATCGAACGCCTGCACGCAGCCGTTTGCCAGGCCGACGAAGATCATGCCCTCGGCATAGGTCGGCGAGTTGATGGCGAAGCTGGACTTGTGGTCCATTTTGCCCTGCGCAAGCACCTCGCCCGTGCGCTTGTCGAGCTTGTAGATTGTCTCGCCGCCGTAGGTATACAGGCAGTCGTCCACGATGATCGGGCAGCCGCAGGCATCGGAGGAATAGCCGCTGCCGAGCTGCGTGGCCCAGTAGAGGACCGTATTCTCCGAGGAAACGGGCGTTCTGGCGTCGATGACGCCGTTGTTATAGGCATCCGCGCGGAACGAGGGCCACTGGGCAGGAAGCTGCTGCAGGCCCGTGTTCTCCGCCGCCTTCTGCAGCGTAACGCGGACCGTTTCCGCCTGCTCCGGGGCCGTGTAATGCTGGATGGTCGTGCCGACATAGCCCTTTGCCGTCACGGTATAGGTGTAGCGGTCGCCCGGCGTCAGGGCGAAGCTGCCGTCTGTGGCCCGCTCCGCGCGCCGCCCGGACTGCTCATTCGTCAGGAAGACGGTCGCGTCCTTCGGCTCCGTCACGAACGTCACGATCGTCGGCTCCGTTTTCTGCACATGCAGCGTATAGGTCGCCGGGAGCGCCGCCGCGTCTGCATGGTGCACGGTCACGGTCACATCCTCTGCGGTCTTTTCCGGATCGAGCGTCAGGGCGGCGGACGGCGCTTCCGCATACGTCGTACCGTTGATGTCCGCAAGATAGCCGCCGCTGTTCGGGTTCGTCTCCGTCGGCAGGCTGCGGAACGAGGCAGTGAAGTCCAACGTGCGGGCACTGACGTCGACGCGCGTCCAGTATTCCGTCACATCGCGGTCAAAGCTCTGCGCCTCGCCCTTCGCATTCAGCAGGTTCAGCGTTACGCCGTCCACGGCGGCGCTGAGCCCACCCAGCGTCAGGCGGCGGCGCAGCAGCAGCGTGTAGTCCTGATAATATTCCACACTGCCCGCCGTCCGGCTCAGGCGCAGCGTCACGGTGTTGGAATAGCCGCTCGCCGCAAGGCTCTGGCCGCAGGCCGTGGCGGTCTTCGCGGGATCGACGGTCGCCGTGACGTTGATTTCCGCCTGCGTGCCGTTCGTGCCTGTGTTCGTCGTCTGGCGGAGGTAGCGCGCCTTCACGGCATAGCCGCCCGTCGGGGTCGCCTGCAGATAGAACGTGGAGTTCGCATCCGGCACCGTCAGCGTATAGCGGTGCTGCGCCGCCGAAAACGGCACGTCGCTCTCATAGCTCACACCGTTCTTCGGATTGCGCGCGCTGTAGGAGGCAAGCGCGCTGAGACGGTCCGTCGTGTCCGGCTCCGACGCCTGCACCGTGAGACCGGCAGCGGCCTCAAAGCTGCCCGCCGCATGATAGAATTCCTGCTTTGTCGTGATCCAGGTATAGCGCTCGCCGGGGATGAGGCGGTAGGTCCCGCTGCCGACGGGCGCGATCTCGCTGTCCGCCGCATTGAAGACGGCAGTGTCCGTTCCCGCGGGCACCGTGATCCGCACCTCGACGGAGTCGACCTTCGTCGCCGCAATGGTATAGGCGGTGCGCTCTCCGTTCGTGTGGGCTACCTGCACCGTGATCGTCCCGACGGGGACCTCTGCGGACGTGCCGCCGTTCACCGTGACGGAATAGCCCTCCGTGTCGAACGGAGCCGCCTCGATCCTCAGGCGGTCGGAGACCGTCGTCACCGCATAGTCCGTCCCGGCCGGGTCAAAGTCCAGCGGCAGGCGCGTACCTTCGCCATAGACGGCAAGCGACGCGAGCGTCGGCACACGGTGCAGGCGGAGCGTATAGGACTGGATGCGCATGTCCGTGCCGGAAGCGCTGCGGGCCTCGAGCCGGACCTCGCAGTCCGTCATTCCGGCCGTGAGCAGCGACACGAGCGCCGTCTGATAGCTCGACCAGCTCTTGCGGTTCGAGGGCTGGCTGCCGTCGCCGTAGTCCTTGCCGTTCTGGCCGATGTAGCAGCTGTAGAGCGCCGCATCCGCAGGGGCATCCGCACCGCGCTCGGCATAGAGATAGGCCAGCGTGCGGAAGTCCTCCACGCGGAACTGTGCCGTATGGGTCTTCTCATCCTGCGTGCCGGGATAGGCACCCGCGGATGCGCCGGACGCATTGTGGAGGCGGATCGTGCCGAACCAGTCGCCCGTCGGCAGCGTGACCTGCTTTTCCACCGCGCCTGCCACGGTCAGCGTGCCGTCGACGCGGTTCGCGCCGCCGTCAGACAGGCTGAACGTGTACTCCCCTGCCACGACCTCGGCGCGCAGGCCCTGTACCTGCGTCACATTGCCGTAGCTGTCCGTCAGCGTGAGCTGCGCGGCCGTCCCGGCCGTGTCCGTAAAGGTCACGGGGTACTTTGTGCCGTTCAGAATGGCCTCGTATTCCGCCACGGCGCTGCGCAGTGCGGCAAGAAGCGTCGTCAGGCCCGCCTCGTCCGCCGTCCGCAGGCCGGACAGCGCCGCCGCATAGGCCTGCTGCGCCGCCGGGTAATTCTGCACATGGTCCGTGCGCTCCCGGAAGCGGGCAAGCTCCGTCACGGCGTCCAGCAGGGCCGGAAAGCCTCTTTCACGCTCAGAGAAGACGACGGCCGTCACGGTCTCCGGGCTGGCAATCGCATCGAGCGAATACGCGCCGCCGTCATAATAGACCGTAAAGTTTCCCGCGACGCCCTCGATGTCCGTGATGAACGCGGTATCGATGCCGCCGAAGGCATAACCGCTGCCGCGCAGGGCATCCCGGATGGTCTGCCCGGCCGTATAGGGCACGGCGACCGGCTCAATGAGCGTCTGCCCGGCCGTGGAGGCCGTCAGATAGAAGCTCCCGCCGCTCTGCGCCGCATGCACGGGCACGAGCGGAAGCAGCAGCGCTGCGCACAGCAGCAGGGCAAGAAATCGAATGGACTTCATAAGCATTGCCTCCTTCAAACCTAATACCAGATATGGACCCAGCGGTCCGCGAACCGCTGGAACAGGTTCCGTTCTGCGCGGCAGGCCTGCAGGGTCTCCTGCACGAAGTGCTGCATGGCAGCGGCCTTTTCCGCTGGAATATCGTGGCCGCTGAACATGGCCTCGGCATTGTCCTGCCGGGCCTGCTCCAGCCCTGCGGGCGGGGCCGCGCCGGTCCGCGCCAGCAGGAACACGGCGTAGCCATAGAGCTGCGTCACGGCCTCGCGCGGCTCGTCCGCCGCCATGGCCGCGATCCGGCGGTGCAGGCGGCGTCTGCGCCAGAGCTGGCACAGGACGAGCGCGAGGAGGGCCGCGGCAAGCGGGATCGCGGCGAGCCACCAGCGGAAGCTGCGCTGCGTTTCCTCCTGCGGGGCCTGCTGCTCCGGCTGCTCCACAACGGGCGGCAGCTGCGTGTTTTCATACTGCTTTCCACCCGCCTCGCCGCCTGCTCCGAGGTCCTCGGCCTCTACATAGCCCGGCGTGACCTCAAACGGGACCCAGCCCACGCCGGTCAAATAATATTCCGCCCACGCATGGGCGTGCGTCTCATCCAGTTCAAACGTCTGCTTCCCAGAGGCCGCATCCTGTCCGGAGAGGTAGTAGCCCTCGGCATAGCGCGCCGGGACGCCGCAATAGCGCAGCATCAGCACGGCGGCCGTCGCATAGTGCACGCTGTAGCCGCGCGCGGTGACGGACTGCACATATTGGAAAAAGTCCTGCGTCCCGTTCTGCGTCGAGACGCTCTCGTCATAGACGAAGTGCTCCGTGAGCGTCTGTCGGATGGCCTGCAGGATCTCCGGCAGGGTCTTCCCCTGCATCCCGCTCCCCAGCAGTGCCTGCGCGGCTCCGGCCGCCTCCGGCGTAAGCTCAAGGAACTGTGCCTCGGCAAACGCCCGGTAGCCCTCGTCCAGCGTGAGCCACTGCGCCGCGCCGTCCGGATCGTCCGCCAGCGCCTGCTGCGCGGCATACCAGTCGCGCAGGCCGCCGACGGCGCAGGAACAGGAATACGTTTCCCCCGGCGCTTTCGCCGCGCGGTCGCCGATACGGTCCGGCTCCAGCAGAGCGGAATCGGCCAGCCCAGTCGGCAGATAGGCCTGCGCGCCGCAGGCAGACAGGTTCGTGACCGTGACGGTCTGCACCTGCGTCTGCCCGGCGAGCACCGCCGCAGTCCCGACTGCGCTCTGGGCATAATAGCCCTTTTCATGCAGCCAATAGAAACGCCCGGCCTCGTCCGCCAGCGTCTGCGGATCGAGCGGCTGCCAGCTCCGGCCCGTGTAGACCTCGCCGACAAAGCCGCGCAGGTAAAGCCGCTGCGGCTGCTCCATCGTCACGCGCAAGGCAGGCGTTCCGCTCTTTTCCCACGCAGAAAGATCGTGCAGTTTTCCCTCCGGCATGGAGTTGGCCGCCGCATCATAGCGCAGCGCATGCAGCCCGTGGGCCAGCGCCGCCCCGGCCCCGCTCTCGGGCAGGGAGAGAAGTCCGAGCGGCGCGCTGAGCAGCAGGCAGCCCGCAAGCAGCAGGGCCGCCGTCCGTCCCCGGTCCGTGCGGAACAGCAGCAGGGCCGTCATGCCGCCCGCCAGAAGCAGCAGGCCCCAGCACGACGGGAACAGCCCAATGGTGCAGCCGACCGCCGCAAGAGGCAGCGAAACGGCCGCAAACCATACGCTCCCGCGCCGGGCGCAGCGGCCGGAGGCCAGCGCCGAAAGAAAGCCGAGCGGCAGGAAGGCCCAGAGGCCCTGCCGCGTTTCGGAGGAAGACGTGAAATAGATGTACCCGGTCCGCGCCGTCAGCCAGCGGCGCACGCAGTCCGCCAGCTGCCGCAGGCCCGCCGTGACGGGCACAAAGGCGCACAGGCAGAACAGCGCCGCCGCACCGCAGAGCGCAGGCGTCAGCCACGCCCGCTGCGGCAGGAGCGCAAGCCCGGCCCCCAGCAGCAGGCCGAGCAGCAGGGCCGCCCACGCGGGCAGCACGGGGAAGGACCCCGCCAGCAGCGTCAGCGCCCCCGCAGCGCACAGGCCGCCGCACAGCGCGGCCGCCCACGGCGGCAGAGTCTGCCCCCCGGCAGGGGCACGTTCCAGTTGAAAACCGTTCGTTCGTTTCATGCTCAAAGCTCCAGCTGCTGCAGCGCGGCAGCATAGTCCTCTTTGGTATAGCAGATGCAGCGGACATCCGGCTGCTCCGGCACGCCGCACAGCAGCAGGACCGGCTCCGCATCCGCCGTCAGGCTGCGCCAGACCGGGTCCGGCGAGGCCGTAAAATAGAGAATCTTGCCGAACCCGCGCAGCGCCCCGGTCTCCTGCAGAGGCTCCGCGCCGCCGCGCAGCAGCAGCGGCAGATCGCGCAGCAGCTCCTCCGTGGAGCCTGCCTCCGCAAAGCGGGCCGTGCCGCCCTCGGGCCAGCCGAGCTGATAGGCATACCCCTGCTCGCTCAGGCTCTGGCAGACGGAGAACACGGCCTCCGCCTGCGCATCGCGCGCGGCGGCATCGCCGCTGCGGTCCCAGAAGACGAGCAGCGTACGCGCGGCGGGCATGCCCGGCTCGCGGATCACGAGGCGATCGAGCTTGGACGAGAGCTTCCAGTGGATCTGGCGAAGACTGTCGCCCGGCGCATACTCGCGCAGGCGGAACGGCTCCGTCAGGTCGCTTCCGCGGCGGTCCGAGCTGCTGGTGTCGCTGTCCGGGCTCTGCACCTCCGGCATCGTCACATGGACAGAGGCCGGGAACGTATCCGGCAGGACCGTGACATGCGCCGCCGCGTCCGTCCGGATCTTTCGGGCAAACAGGCCCGGCAGGCCGAGGAGCCAGGCCCTGCGGATACGGACCGTCAGACGGCCGCAGTGTTCGGTGCGGAACGAGAACCGCTCCTCCGCGAAAAATTCCGTTGTTTCGCCCGTCAGGTCATTGCGCACCTCGATGCGGCACAGGACGCGGCCTGGCGCGCGGCGGGAGGCCGCGATCTCGCCCGCGATCATGCCGTCCTTCCGGCCGCCTGCCGGGAGCCGGAGCGAAAGCGCGGGCAGCCTGCTGCACCGCAGCACGACGAATCCCGCCAGCGCCGCCAGCACCGGCACGCAGAGCGCGGCCAGCGCTGCCCCGGCATGGGTAAAAGCAAAGGCCAGCGCACAGCAGGCCGCCGCCAGCAGCCACAGCAGCCAGGCGCGCAGCATCCGCTTCCGCATCAGCTTTTGAATTCGCGCACCGCGGGCTGCGGGACGCGCTCGAGAATTTCGGCAAGCACCGACCGCGCCGTCTCGTCATGCAGGCGGGCGCGCGGCGCGAGCACAAGGCGGTGGGCACAGACATCGGGCGCAGCCTCCGCGACGTCCTCCGGCAGGACATAGTCCCGCGCATGCAGGAACGCGCGCGCCTTGGCCGCGCGGCACAGGGCCAGACCGGCGCGCGGGCTCAGGCCGAGCTGCAGGCTCTCATGGCAGCGCGTGGCCTCAAGCAGGCGGGCCGTATAATCATAGACCGGGTCCGCCACGAACGTCATGGCGGCGGCATCCATCAGGCCGCCGAGCGCGGCGGCATCCGTCACGGGGCACACCTGCGCAAGCGGGTCGGCGTGGTGGCGCTCCTTCATCAGCTCCACCTGACTTTCCCGGTCGGGGTAGCCCATGCTCAGGCACAGCAGGAAGCGGTCGAGCTGCGCCGGGGGCAGGAGCTGCGTTCCGGCCGAGCCAACGGGATTCTGCGTCGCCAGCACGAAAAACGGCTGCGGCAGCGGATGCGTCTTCCCGTCGACGGTCACGCGGCGCTCCTCCATAGCCTCCAGCAGGGCCGCCTGCGTCTTGGTGGAAGTACGGTTGATCTCGTCCGCCAGCAGCAGGTTCGTCATCACGGCGCCCGGCTGGTAGGAAAAGGCTCCCGCCTGCTTGTCATAGACGGAGAAGCCCAGAATGTCCGACGGCATCGTGTCCGGCGTGAACTGCACGCGGCGGGTCTCCAGCCCGAGCGCGCGTGCGAAGGCCATGGCCAGCGTCGTCTTGCCGACGCCGGGCACGTCGTCCAGCAGCACATGGCCCTGCGCCAGCACGGCCATCAGGACCTTTTCCACGATCTCCCGCTTGCCGAGGATGACCTTCTGCACCTCGCGGAGCACCTGCGCCGCAAGCTCATATTGTTTCTGTTCCATCATGCCGCCTCCCGATATTTCGATTCGTATACGCAGCCGCCGTCCGGCAGCCGCTCCAGCGCGCAGAGGGCCAGCATGGCCTGCTCCGTCGCCATGAGATTTCCTTCCGTGTCCGTCAGCAGATGCGCATAGCTCCCGTCCGCCTGCCGGAATTCTGCAAGGCCTGTTTCGGGGTTCACGCTGCCGAATTCCTGCTCCGGATCGATGCCGAGCGCTGCCAGCGCAAGGAGGACCTGCGCGCAGCTCTCGGCACTCGGCTCGCCGTAGGCCAGGAACGTGCCGTCCGGCTGCATCTGCTCCTTCAGCCAGGCAAGCGCCCGCTCCACGGTCTCGTCCCGGCCGTAGGGCGCAAGGGCCTGCAGGGCCATGGCCGTCAGGTCTGCCTCCGAGGCGCCGGAAACGAGGCCGAAGCCGCCGTCCGGCTCCTGCGCCGCGCGGATGGCCTCCACGATCCCGGCGCGCGTGTTTTTCGCCCGCTCCGGCTCCGGATAGGTCCCGGCATCGGCCGCCAGCAGGGCGAAGATCAGGCCGTTGAGGCCCTGCGCACCGAGCTCGCCCGCAAAATTCCACACGCCGTCGTCCAGCAGGTCCACGGTCGTGCCGTCCGGCCGCGTACCGAAGGCGGTCGGGTCGCCGCCGAGCATGGCGACGGTCAGGATCGTACGGGAATACTCCGTCGCCATGAGCGCATCGAGCGTGCCCTGCTCAGCATAGCGCTCCGTGACGTGCCGCTCAAGCGCAGCAAGATAAGCGTCATAGCTCTCGTTCGCGCCGCAGGCCGACAGCGCCATGGCAAGCCAGTCTCCGATGGAGCTGCCCGCCAGCTCCGCTGCGCGGCCCTCCAGGAAGCCCTCACGCACGCCGAGCAGCGCCCGGCAGCCCTCGAGTGCCTTTGCAGGCGCCGATCTTGCGCCGCAGCCCGCCAGCAGTGCCGCGCACAGCAGCAGGATCAGAATATTCCGCATTCGTTTCAAGGAACATGCTCCTCTCGTTTTCGTTCTCCGTCGGGTCGGCAGGTTCTGTGGGATCGGTCGGATCGGTCGGATCGGTCGGATTGGTCGGATTGGTCGGCTCCGTGGGAACCGTCGGGTCGACCGTTCCGGTCTTCGGCAGGACGTCGCGGCGCGTCTCGGCGCACTTCGTGCAGACATAGTCCGCATAGCCGTCCTCCGTCTCCGTCGGCTCGACGCGGGCCGTCTCCTGCCAGTCGTGGCCAAGCGGGATCTCCTGCCCGTCGCGCCAGACATAGCAGTAGCTGGACAGCACGCCGTAGCCGCCGCCCGTCGCGCCGAAGCCGTCGATATCCTTGCCCCAGGCCAGCGTAAAGCGCAGCGTCAGCACGTCGCCGTCGCCGAGCATCCATTCCGACAGGCCCTTGCCGGGGTAATAGCCGTTGACGTCATACATCCAGCCCGCGCCCCAGGTGTAGTCGTGCTGGCCGAGGCTGTCGCGGCCGGGCGCACCCGTCAGTGAGATGCCGTCGCGCTGGATGAGTGTCCAGAGGCGCTCCGGCACCTGCGCGCGATACAGCAGGTCGCCGCGCGTCAGGCGCATAAGGTAAAAGCCGCCGTTCTTTTCCGCAAGGCCGTCATAGCCTGCCTCATAGCCGCAGTCCTCCAGCATCTGCAGCACGGTCTGCGCGGCCGTGTCGCCCTGTTTGATGCGGACGGTCTCCTCGTCGACGATTCCGAGGCCGACGGTCGTGGCGTCGATGCGGATAGTCGCCTCGCCGATGTCGTCGCCCTCCGAGACCGTCTGATAGACGATCTTCACGGTGCGCATGGCGGAATTTCCGGCATCGTCCCACGCAAGGATGCGCAGCGTATATTCCCGCTCATCGCCGACGAGCGGCGCGGAGAAGTGCAGCACATATTCATAGCCGGACGCGGCGCTGCCGGTCGGGTTCGTCAGCAGCTCGCCGTCCATCGAGACCTGCAGATGGCTCGTGTAGATCGGTGAACCGTCCGTGCCCGTCCTCGCCCAGACGACGAACGTCATCGTCTGCACGGAGACGGGATCGGTCCGGCCGTCGCGGCTCGTCGTGATGACGGGCGGCGCATCGCCGATCTCGGGCTGATCGTCGTCTGCAAGCCTTGCGCGATAGGAAATATAGTATACCGCGGCATCCCCGACACGGCGGCCGTCGCGATATAGATATAAGGAGAAGATGTAGGACTGATTCAGAGTCAGGCGGACGGAGAAGTTCCGGTCATCCGACGGCAGCAGGCGCGTGCCGTTGTTTGCGGTGGAGCCGGACTCCTTATAATATACCCGCAGGCTCAGGTCGCCACTGCCCGCGGCATAGGCATAGAACCGCAGCGTATCGCCGTCCAGCTCGCCAGAGCGCCAGACGCGGCTGACAAGGTCCGTCACGATATGCGGCTCCTCGGGGCCGGGGGCCTCCGTGGGGGCAGGACCCGGCTCCTCCGTCGGCTCCGTTCCGCCGCCGGTGCTGCGCGTCGGCTCCTCGCTCGGCTCGGGCGTCTGTGTCGTCTGCGTGGCGGACGTCGCATCCGTCGGCTCGTCCGGCTCCGTGGATGGCTCGGCCGTTTCCGTCTCGTCCGGCTCTTCGGACGGCTCCGTCGGCTCCGGGGACTGCGTGAGGGGCACGTCGTCCGATGTGCCGCCGCTGCCGCCGCGCTCCTGTCGGTCCGGCTGCAGGACCTGCGCCTGCTCCGGCAGCGGATCGGGCGGGCGCACCCGTCCGCCCGTAAACACGACAGCCACCGCACCGGCCAGAAGCGAAAGGATCAGCACGGCCGTGCAGACCCGGCCCCAGATTGTTTTCCGTCTCATGGCACGACCCCCAGAAAAAAAAAGGACACTGCAACAATCGTTGCAGCGTCCGCATTTGCGCACAACAATATGCCCCGTTTCCCGCACCATGCGGGCAGAGCCTCCCCAAGCAGGTCTTCTGACTCACGCCTCGACGGCCGCGCGCGCCTTCTCAGGGTTCCCCAATGACCGGCTTTCGCCCTGCACGCGGCCTCCGCGCATACAGCGGCGGTACCGTCCGGGATTCTCACCCGGTTCCCTATCCTCTCCCGCTGCCCGGACGGCAGCGGAAGCACTTGAAGCTTCCATTGCTCTCAGTATAACAAGGGCCGATTTTTTTGTCAAGCCCGTTCCGGTGTGTGTTTCCGCATTCGCTAAAAAAATACGGATTTCGGTGCTTGACAGGCGCGCCCGCATGGTCTATAATCAAAGTAGTCCGCACAAAGCCTGTGCGGCAGGAACTGAATATTCTGCTTGCAGAGACCGTATGTACGCAACGGCGCGGGGTGACCCCGTCAGGCATACGGGTAAACAAGGGAACGGGGATAATACCCCGAGGGAGGCGCGCTGCGCCTCTGGGATAACCGTCGCTGTGAGCGTTGAGTCCGCTGCCCGTCGGCGAAAGCCGGTCATTGGGGAACCCTGAGAAGGCAGGGCAGCGGCCGTGGGGGCTTTGCTCCCGGATGCGCGACCCAGAAGACCTACTGTGATGCATTACTTTGCCCGAATCGGTTGAGGGGATAGTCTATCTATCCTTTCAGCCGTTTTTTTGTGCCCGATTCGGGGCAGCGGATGCGTTCCCGCTGCGCATGACCGGGTGTTCTCCTCCTGTGGGCGGGTCGGGTGCCGCCGACCCGCCCCACGATGCAGCAGCTTGCCAAAAACTCCATGTCTCCCATGTAGTTTCCTGTCAGGCTGTTTTTTTGCGGCCCGCCCGTTGGGCTTTGCGCTGATCTTTTGGACCGAACACGGTCTAAGGATAAATAAAATTGGGAAGCCACTAATCGTATCCTCAATGGCTTCCCCAAAAGAAAGGAAAGCAGCATGAAAAGAATCCTGAGCATCCTGCTGGTGCTTGCCATGCTTCTGTCGATGGTTCCCGCGGTCTTCGCGGCGGACTGTGACATCACGGTAAGTACCCCGGCGCCCGATCCCGTCAAGGTCGGTGCGCTGTACCAGCTCCCGCTCGGAACGGTGTTCACCGACCCGAACGGGCACACCCTCAGCTTCGCGCTGAAGGCGGATTACGGCGATAAGGTCTATATCAAGGACAATACGCTGCAGTTCACCTCTGCCGAGGCAGGGGAATTCCGCATCGGCATTACCGCTACCTGCACGGGCGGCGGCAGCACCGAAGTCACCGTTCCCATCACGGTCGAGGCCGTGGAGGACGGCGACAAGAACCAGTACGGCTATGACGAGACCGACCAGGCCTCCGTCACCGTCTATGTGACCATCTCGAGCGACGGCGCACCGATCATCGGCAAGGACGACGGCGGCACCATCCTGTCGCATCTGGAGGTCAAGGTCCCGTACTTCCCCCTGTCCCTGTACGGTCTGGACGATTTTAACCGTTACCACACGGAGAACGGCTCCGGAAGCTATACGGACAACGAGATCGTGCAGCGCCCGACGCTCCTGCACCTCTACATCTATATGCTCGAGCGCTACTACCTCGGCGTGGCCGAGAAGGACTGCGGCAAGGGCACATCCGGCCTGCTGGAATTCACCGGCAGCGGCGAAGGCGTGAATGACATGCTCGGCGGCTCCTATGAGGATACGCGCAATGCGCTGCTCATCTCCGGCAGCGCCACGTCCATGTACATGCAGAACTTCTGGGGCCATGACGAGAACCTCATGTACTACCGCAACCACGTCTATCCCCTGATGTCTGCGGGCTGGGGCTCCACGGCAGACTACATTCTGCTGTCCGACAACGACACGATCGATCTGGCCATGTTCTCCAACTGGAGCTTCTGGACCTACGGCGCATTCGCCCGCTTTGACAAGGACGACTACACCGCCAAGGTCGGTGAAAAGATCACATTCGAAACGCAGAAGTATGACACCAAGTCCGTGTCCGACGGCGGCACGGAGTCCTTTGAGCCGATCACCGGTCTCAATGTGAAGCTCTACAATGAAAACTGGGAACAGCAGCAGGAGCTTACGAGCGAAGGCAGCAGCTACACGCTCGACACGGCCTCGCTGAAGGCCGGTACCTATTACCTGCTGGGCTATGACCCGAACTACGGCACGGAGGACGCCTGCTACGCCCCCGCAACGGCAAAGATCGTCCTCTCCAGCGGCGATGCACAGCCCTGTCAGTGGAATGAAGGCGTCATCACGACGGAGCCCACCTGCACGACGGCCGGTGTCAAGACGTTCTCCTGCAGCGTGCACGGCGAGACCCGCACGGAGGAGATCTCGGCTCTCGGCCATGAATACGGCAGCGACGGCCTGTGCACCCGCTGCGGCGCGCAGGATCCCGCGATCCCCACGCAGGACGAGAGTGGCGTCTACTGCATTGCCAGCGAGAAGCAGCTGCAGTGGTTCGCAGCGAAGGTCAACGGCGGCGACACCGCCATCAGCGGCAAGCTGACTGCCAATATCGAGCTGACCGAAGCGTGGACCCCGATGGGCTCCCAGAAGCAGCCGTTCACCGGCAGCTTTGACGGCGACGGCCACAGCATCACCGGCATGAGCATCACCTTCGATTCCAATGACAAATCTGTCGGCGCTCCGTACCTCGGCCTCTTCGGCTATGTCAAGGGCACGGCCGACAAGAAGGCGGAGATCAAGAACCTGATGCTCTCCGGCAAGCTGGACATCACCGAAAACTACCGCAACTCCTTCGCTTACTCCGGCGGCCTCGTTGGCGGTGCGGAATATGTTTCCTTCACCGATATCACGACGAACGTTGCCGTCACCGCGAAGAAGGGCTCTGCCCCCTATCCGTGGAGCTATGTCGGCGGCTTTGCCGGTACGGTGAAGAATGCAGACTTCCTGCGCTGCGTCAACAACGGCGCCATGACCACGGACGGCGACTATGTCTCCGGCTTCGCGGCCAAGAGCGAGACGACGACCTACACCTCCTGCGTGAACAACGGCGCGATCACCGGCCGCACGAAGATCGGCGGCTTTGGCGGCGCCGTAAAGTCCACGAAGACGGTCGACTCCTACAACACCGGCACGATCGGCCTTGCCGCCTATAACGGCAGCAATCAGGGTATCGGCGGTCTGTTCGGCGAGATCGGCTACGGCTCGACGCTCACGCGCTGCTACAACACCGGCGCCGTCACCGGCGACTGCTATGTCGGCGGTCTCGTCGGCTCGGTCGGCAGCGGCTCCGATGCCGCGAACGGCCCGAGCTACATCGTCGACAGCTACAACTCCGGCTCGATCACCGGCCACAGCGACAAGAACTACTGCGGCATCGGCGGTCTGGTCGGCAAGCTCGACGCCAGCTCCTCGAGAACCTATGAGCAGAACTACGTTCACAACTGCTACAATGTCGGCACCGTGACCGACCTTGGTCTGAAGACGATCAACGCCGGTGCGGCGATCGGTCTGATGCACGCGGATTATTCCACGGACAGCTACCTCGAAGTGGAAAACGTCTACTACCTCGCCTGCGGCCTCGAAGGTCTCGGCAAGATGAACTATTCCACAATGCACGATCCGTCCGTCTTCGCAGAGATGACGGCAGAGGCCATGAAGGCCTCCGACTTCGTCACGAAGCTCGGCGCTTCCTTCAAGGCTGACGGCACCTGCATGCAGAAGGTCAACGGCGGTTACCCCGTCCTCACCTGGCAGCAGCTAGGCGAAGGCCAGAGTGAGCACACGTTTGAAGTGACCGCGACGGTCGACGCGACCTGCACCGAGGCCGGTTCCAAGACCTCCACCTGCACGGCCTGCGGCGAGACCCGCACGGAAGAGCTTCCGGCCCTCGGCCACAATGTCGGCGAAGGCGGCATCTGCAGCCGCTGCGGTGAGAAGATCGCCTACCTGTCCGCGCTCCGCCTGACCGCCTACAACGCCTCCGGCGACTATGTCTTTACGCCGGAATTCGACGGTAAGACGGCCGAATATCAGGTCGCCATCCCCGATGCAGACGGCTTCAGCGCCTTCCTGTGGGCCACGCTGTCCGAAAATGCCCCGGAAGGCTCCACCATCAAGGCCGAGTGGACGAATCTGTATAACGGCAAGACCCAGTCCACGGCCATTACGTCCGGCAAGACCTCCGGCCAGAGCCTCGCAAACTTCAGCCGCGATGCCAAGCCGAACACCGTCACCCTGACGGTCGGCGTTGACGGCAATACGCAGACCTACACGCTCACCTCGTTCCGCACTCCGACCCTGTCTGCCCTGAACGTGACCGGCGCGCGCATGAACGAGACGTTCTCGCACCGCACGGCGGAATACACCATCGACACGACGGCAGATTCCATCACGCTCAGCGCCACGCCATATCAGGACGGCTACACCGTGACCTACAACGGCGCGGAGTCCGGCGAATGGACCCTGCAGGACGGCGAGAACGTCATGACCGTCGTCGTCTCCAATGCGGACGGCCTGTCGACCTCCTACACCGTCAAGGCAACGAAGCACGCCATCTGCAAGGTGCGTGCAGAGCTTGACCCGGAGAATGCCCTGCTGGTCCTGTATGATTCGTTCAACACCAGCATCTATCCGGATGAAAACGGCGACTATACCCTGATGGACGGCGCGGCCTACACCTACGTCGCAACGGCGAAGGGCTATGTCGGCAAGTCGGGCAGCCTGACTGCCAGCGCGGCCGAGCCAGTGCTCAAGATCACGCTGACCGCAGCCGAAGAGAACACGACCCTTGTCAAGGATCTCCCCGCCGAATGGCCTAACTTCCGCAACGGCAGCAATCACCTTGGCATCACGAACGCCCCCACGCCCTACACGAGTGAGGACAGTGAGCTGCTGTGGGCTGCGAAGTACGGCACCGGCTGGGCGGCCGCTCCCGGCTCCCCCATTCTGGTGGACGGTGGCCTCATCACCTACACCGGCAGCACCATCAAGCGCCTCGACGTCAACACCGGCAAGGTGCTCGCAGAGGGCACGATGGCAGGTACCTCCAGCTTCTCCATCAACCCGGCAACCTATGCCGACGGCATGATCTTTGTCGGCCTGTCCGGCGGCAAGATCCAGGCCTTCAACGCCAAGACGCTCGAATCCCTGTGGATCTACACCGATCCGCTCGGCGGCCAGCCCAACACCTCCCCGACGTACCACGACGGCTACATCTATGTCGGTTTCTGGAACGGCGAGAGCAAGCCCGGCAACTTCGTTGCCATCTCCGTGACGGACGAGGACCCAATGAAGACGGATGAAGCCAAGCTCGCCTCCTGGTCCTATGCCTGCGTCGGCGGCTTCTACTGGGCGGGCGCTTATGTGACGGATAACCTCTGCATCGTCGGCACGGACGACGGCTCCGGCGAGGGCGACTATGTCAACACCTCCGCCCTGCTGGTCTTCGACCGCCTGACAGGCAAGCTGCTCGACTCCCACTACGGCTGCAAGGGTGATATCCGCTCCAACGTTTCCCACGACCCGGATTCTGACCGCGTGTTCTTCACGTCCAAGGGCGGCTACATCTACAATGCCGCCATCGACTGGGAAACCGGCAGGATCACGGACTTCAAGTCTCTGGCACTCAAGGACGCCGAGGGCTACACCAGTGAGGAAAAGCCCGGTGCCATCATGTCCACCTGCACGCCGTCCGTCTACAACGGGCGCATCTACCTCGGCGTTTCCGGCAACAAGGGCCAGTTCTCGCAGAATGGCGGCCACTGCATCGAGGTCATTGATCTCGACGTCGAAAGCGGCGAAATGAGCTATGCCTACTCCTATGGCATCGTCGGCTATCCGCAGACCTCGGCCATGGTCTCCACGGCCTATGTCGACAAGGACTTCGACGGCGACGGCGCGGGCGACGGCTATGTGTTCATCTACCTCCCCTACAACTATACCCCCGGCGGCATTTCCGTCCTGATGGATCGCCCGGGCCAGACCGAGCCGAAGACGGCCACGGATTCCGGCTACAGCGAGATCTTCACGCCGGAGTCCCCGCTGGCACAGTACTGTATCTGCTCCACCATCGCAGACAGCACCGGCACGATCTACTACAAGAACGACTCCTGCTACATGATGGCCATCACCTCGAAGATTCTGTCCATCGAGGTCAAGGAAAACCCGGAGAAGATGAGCTACAAGGTCGGCGAGACGTTCGACGCCTCCGGCATGAAGGTCGTTGCCAAGCTGGCCAACGGTCTCGAGCGGGATATCACGAACTATGTGACCTGGCAGGAAGGCCCCATCGAACAGGGTCAGACCTCCATCACCCTCTCCTACACCTACGGCTTCGACAGCGCCAACTACGGCCTGAAGACGAAGACGGCCGAGCTCGGGCTCGACGTCCTGCCCAGCCAGGATGAAGACGGTGTCTACCTCATCGGCAACGCCAGCCAGCTGCTCTGGTTTGCGAGCAAGGTCAACAGCGGTGAGACCGGCATCAGCGGCAAGCTGACGGCCAACATCGACCTGACGAGCGTTGAAAGCTGGACCCCGATGGGCTCCCTGAAGCAGCCGTTCACCGGCAGCTTCGACGGTGACGGCCACAGCATCACCGGCATGAGCATCACCTTCGATTCCGATGACAAGTCAATCGGCGCTCCGTACCTCGGCCTCTTCGGCTATGTCAAGGGCACGGCCGACAAGAAGGCAGAGATCAAAAACCTGACGCTCACCGGCAAGCTGAACATCACCGAAAACTACCGCAACTCCTATGCTTACTCCGGCGGCCTTGTCGGCGGTGCAGAATATGTCTCCTTCACGGATGTGACCGTGGACGTTGCCGTTACGGCCAAGCAGGGCACGGCCCCCTATCCGTGGAGCTACATCGGCGGCTTTGCGGGCACCGTGGTGAATGCGGACTTCCTGCGCTGTGTCAACAACGGCACCGTGACCTCTGACGGCGACTACGTCTCCGGCTTCGTGCCCAAGAGTGAGAAGACGATCTACACCGCCTGCGCGAACAACGGTGCGATCACCGGCCGCACAAAGATCGGTGGTCTCGGCGCTGAGGTCAAATCCACGAAGGTCGTTGACTCCTGCAACACCGGCGCCATCGGCCTCATTGCCTACGGCACGGGCAAGCAGGCCATCGGCGGTCTGTTCGCAGAGATCCGCTACGGCTCTTCCATCACCCGCTCCTATAACAGCGGCGCCGTCACCGGCGACTGCTATGTCGGCGGCCTCGTCGGCACGCTGAGCAGCAGCTCCGATGCCACGAACGGTCCGAGCTACATCGTCGACAGCTACAACTCCGGCGCGATCACCGGCCACAGCGACAAGAACTACTGCGGCATCGGCGGCCTCGTCGGCAACCTCGACGCTGGCATGAGGAGCTACTCGCAGAGCTACGTTCACAACTGCTACAACACCGGCACCGTGACCGACCTCGGTCTGAAGACAGCCGGTAACCCCGGCGCTGCCATCGGCGTCATGCACGCGGACTACTCCGAGGGCAGCTACCTTGAAGTGAAAGACGTCTACTACCGCGCCTGCGGCCTCGAAGGTCTCGGCAAGATGAACTATTCCACGATGCATGATCCGTCCGTCTTCGTAGAGATGTCGGCGGAGGCCATGAAAGCCTCTGGCTTCGTCACGAAGCTCGGCGCTTCCTTCAAGGCTGACGGCACCTGCATGCAGAAGGTCAACGGCGGCTATCCCATCCTGGTCTGGCAGAAGCTGGCCGAGGGCCAGAGCGAGCATACGCTCGAAGTGACGACGGTCGTCGCCCCGACCTGCACGGAGCAGGGCTACACGGTCTACACCTGCACCGCCTGCGGCGATGAGGTCAAGGCAGACTTTGTCCCGGCCACCGGCCACAGCTATGAGGCCTCGGTCGTTGCCCCGACCTGTGAGAAGGACGGCTACACGAACCACGTCTGCTCCGTCTGCGGCGACAGCTACCGCGATAACTATGTCGACGCTGCCGGTCATCAGTACACGGACACCGTGACTGCTCCGACCTGCACCGCCTCCGGCTACACCACGCACACCTGCTCCGTCTGCGGCCACAGCTACGTCGATTCCATCGTCCCAGCCACCGGCCACAGCTACGATGCCGTCGTGACTGCCCCGACCTGCACCGCCTCCGGCTATACCACGCACACCTGCTCCGTCTGCGGCCACAGCTACGTCGATTCTGTCGTCCCGGCCACCGGCCATGACTATGTCTGGCAGATCACCCGCGTGCCGACCTGCACAGCGGAGGGCGTGAAGACCTTCACCTGCTCGCACTGCGGTGACAGCTATGACGTTGCTCTGGCAAAGGCGGACCACACCTACGAAGCCGTTGTGACAGCTCCGACCTGCACGAACAACGGTTACACCACACATACCTGCTCCGTCTGCGGCGACAGCTACGTCGATTCCATCGTCCCGGCCACCGGCCACAGCTACGATGCCGTCGTGACTGCCCCGACCTGCACGAATGCCGGTTATACCACGCACACCTGCTCCGTCTGCGGCGACAGCTACGTCGATTCCATCGTCCCGGCCACCGGCCACAGCTATGAAGCCGTCGTGACTGCCCCGACCTGCGACAAGATGGGCTACACCACCTACACCTGCTCCGTCTGCGGTGACAGCTACGTTGGCAACTACACCGATGCGCTCGAACACACCTACACAGCCGTCGTCACGAAGGAACCGACCTGTACCGAGGAAGGCGTGAAGACCTTCACCTGCAGCGAGTGCGGCAAGTCCTACACCGAGGCCATCCCGACGGTCGCGCACAGCTACGAAGCCGTTGTGACCGCCCCGACCTGCGACAAGATGGGCTACACCACCTACACCTGCTCTGCCTGCGGCGACAGCTATGTTGCGGACTATGTGGACGCTGTCGGCCATGACTGCGAGACAGAGACCGTCCCGGCCACCTGTCTCGGCTACGGCTTTGTCCGCGAGTCCTGCAAGCACTGCGACTACAGCGTCATCACGGAGATCACCGCACCTCTCGGCCATGATTATCAGGCTGTCGTGACGGCTCCGACGCTCGACGAGGGCGGCTACACGACCCACACCTGCAGCCGCTGCGGCGACAGCTATGTGGACAGTGAGACTCCGGCCCTCGGCCACAAGTGCGCTGCCTACACCGACATCCCGACGGATTGGGCGAAGGAAGGCATCTGCTTCGTGATCGAGAACGGCCTCATGGTCGGCACGACCTCTACGACGTTTGCACCGAAGGACACCCTGACGCGCGCCATGCTCGTCACCGTGCTCTACCGCATGGCGGGCAGCCCGGCTGTCGACGCTCCGTCCGGCTTCACGGATGTGGCTGACGGTCAGTGGTACTCCGATGCGATCGCCTGGGCCGCCGCAAACGGCATCGTCAACGGCGTCGGCGGCAACAAGTTCGCCCCGTCCGAGCCGGTCACCCGCGAGCAGCTGGCTGCGATCTTCTTCCGCTATGCCAAGGCCGAAGCGCCCGAGGCAGACGTGCTGAGCGGCTATCCCGATGCTGAAGCCATCAGCACCTACGCCAGAGACGCCATGGCATGGGCCGTTTCCACGGGCCTCGTTACCGGCTCGAAGGAAGCGGACGGCACCTATCTTGCCCCGCAGGGCCTTGCGGCCCGCGAGCAGGCGGCTGCCATCCTCATGCGCTACGTCAAGACAAACGCATAACCTGACCGTTTCACCCCCCTTCCCGCGCCCCGCAGCCCGAAAAGCTGCGGGGCGCATTTTATCCGATATTCTCCTGCGCACTTGACACGGCGCGGCGGGGATGATATGGTATCGGCAGAAAAAATGCGGGCACACGGCTCGCTTTTGAGGTGAAGGATATGGAATATCGCATGGAGCACGACTCCATGGGCGACGTCCGCGTGCCTGCGGACCGCTACTGGGGTGCTCAGACGCAGCGCAGCTTTGAAAACTTCCCGATCGGGCAGGGCCGCGAGCCCATGCCGCCGGAGATCATCCACGCATTCGGCATCCTGAAAAAGGCGGCCGCCATAACGAACGCCCGCCTGTGCCCCACGGCCATGACGGCCGAAAAATGCGGCGCCATCTGCGCCGCAGCCGACGAAGTAATCTCCGGAAAGCTGTCAGGCCACTTCCCGCTCGTCGTCTGGCAGACCGGCTCCGGCACGCAGACGAACATGAACGTGAACGAGGTCATCGCGAACCGCGGCAACGAGCTGGCGGGCAGGCGGCTGCTGCACCCGAACGACGATGTCAACCACTCGCAATCCTCGAACGACACGTTCCCCACAGCCCTGCATATCGCGGCCGTCTGCGCGCTCGAGGACGGTGTTCTGCCCGCGCTGACGGAGCTGGTCGATTCTCTCAAACGCCTCGAGGCCGAAAATGAGGGCGTCATCAAGGCCGGGCGCACCCACCTGCAGGATGCCACGCCCATTTCGTTCCCACAGGAGATCTCCGGCTGGCGCAGCAGCCTCGAGCGTGATGCGGAGCTGATCCGGCTGGCGCTTCCGCCGCTGCGGGAGCTTGCGTTGGGCGGCACGGCCGTCGGCACGGGGCTGAACGCCCCCGCAGGCTTTGCCGAAGAGGTCGCTGCGGAGATCAGCCGCCTGACGGGCAAGGACTTCCGCAGCGCCCCGAACAAGTTCCACGCCCTCACCTCCCGCGACGAGCTGGTCTTCGCCCACGGCGCGCTGCAGGCGCTGGCAGGCGACCTGATGAAGCTGGCAAACGATATCCGCTGGCTCGGCTCCGGCCCACGCAACGGTCTCGGTGAACTGTTCCTGCCGGAGAACGAGCCCGGTTCGTCCATCATGCCCGGCAAGGTCAACCCGACGCAGTGCGAGGCGCTGACGATGATCGCCGTGCAGGTCATGGCGAACGGAGCCGGGATCGGCTTTGCGGCCTCGCAGGGCAATTTCGAGCTGAACGTCTTCCTGCCCGTTCTGGCGCACGAATTCCTGCAGTCCGCGCGGCTGCTGGCCGAGGGCATGCGCTCGTTCCGCCTGCGCTGCGCCGACGGCATCCGCGCCAACCGCGAGAAAATGGCGGAAAATCTCCGCCGCTCCCTCATGCTCGTCACGGCGCTCAGCCCCACGATCGGCTATGAGGCGGCTGCCGAGACTGCAAAGCTCGCCCACCGGGAGGACCTGACGCTCCGCGAGGCATGCCTGCGCCTCGGCTACCTGACCGGCGAGCAGTTCGACGCCCTGTTCCATCCCGAAGAGATGGTCTAAAGCACAATAATGCCCCTGCCACGCTGAAAGCATGGCAGGGGCACTTTGTGTTTCAGTGCAGATGGTCGTAGATGCGGAGCATGACCGTCGCAGCCTCGGCGCGCGTGGTCGTGCGCTGCGGGAAGAAGCGGTTGTTCTCCGCGCCGCGGATAAGGCCGAGGGCCGTCATGCGCGCGACGCTGTCCCGCGCCCAGACGGAGATGGACGCCGTGTCGGCAAAGCTCAGCTTTCCGGTGTGGAGTGTCTCGCCGCGCTGCTGCATAAGACGGTCGAGGATGACGCACATCTCCTCGCGCGTGATAAGGGCCTCCGGGCGGTAAGACCCGTCCTCATAGCCGCGGATCAGCTTTTTGCGCACGGCCCAGCTCATGGCCGCCGTGTACCACTGGCCGCTTTTCACGTCGGAAAAGCCCGCTGCGCTGTCCGGGAGGCTCTCGCCGACGGCACGCGCCAGCATCGTAACGAACATGGCGCGGTTCAGGCCTCCATCCGGTTCATACGCAAAGTCTCCCACGCCTTTAAGAAGATCCAGAGAGACTGCCCGGTCAATGCTTTCGAAATACCAGGAATTTGTGGGCACGTCGCGAAAGAGATGGCCGGACTTGCTCAGATAGAGCGTGTACGTCTGGCCACATCCCTCCTTTGCAAACACACGATAGCGCAGAATTCCGGTAAAAAATTCCAAACCGGAGGAAGGGTAAACCGCCGAGCGCTCCGTCGGAGCAGAGCCGTCAAGCGTATAACGCAGCTCGGAATTCGGATTCGGATTGGAGATCATAACCTTGCCGTTCAGAGCCCTGACGGTCGGCTCCTTCAGCGTAATGCCGCGCACCTTGACCGCGGTCTCGGCGCTGGCGCTGCCGTTGCGGTTATAGGCCGCCACGGCGCGGACCGTCTGGCCGGACTTTGCGGCAAACGGGCCGGTGTAGACCTTGCCGGAGGCCAGCGGCGAGGAGCCGTCGAGCGTATAATAGATCGTTGTGCCCTTGTCGGCCGAGATGGTGACCTGTCCGCCCGCCTCCGTGACCGTCGGCACGCTCACGGGGCCGAGGTCGGTGCCGGTCGGCTTGCAGGAGCTGTAGGTGTGGCCCTTTTCGAGCGTGACGCCGCGGCGGCGGAACAGCTCGTTCACCGTGACGAATTCATAGCCCTTCGCCTGCAGCTTGTCAATGGCCATCAGGACGCCGTCCACCGTGGTGGAATGGATGTCATGCGCCAGCACGATCGCGCCGTCAAAGGCTCCATCGACGATATTCGTACAGACGGTGTCGGCATTGCGGTACTTCCAGTCCAGAGGATCGACGGACCAGAGAATGGCCGGATTGTCCAGCAGCGACAGCACGCGGGAATTATAATCGCCGTAGGGCGGGCGCACAAGATAGTGCGTGCCGTAGCCCGTGATTCCGTTGAGGATGTCGGCCGTGTGGCTGATCTGCCACGTCACCTGCGAGTCCGTCTTTTTGCTCAGCTGCGGGTGATCGTATGTATGCGAGGCGATCTGGTGGCCCGCGTCACGGACGAGGCCCGCCGTCACATCGTAGTTCTCGGCCTGCTGACCGAGCATGAAGAACGTCGCCTTGACACCGCGCTTCGCCAGCCCCTCAAGCAGGCGGCGCGTATAGGGTCCGGGCCCGTCGTCAAATGTCAGGGCGATCAGCTTGCCGCCCTTTGAGCGGGTCTCCGCCTCCGGCACGGCCATCGCCGTCGCCGGGAGCAGCGTCAGAAGGCACGCTGCCAGCAAAAGGATCGCTAAAATTCTGTGCTTCATCGGTACTTCCTCCGTTTTCTGTCATTTCTATGGAGGGCATGCATCCCGCCGCATCGAGCCGGAACACCAGCCGCGCCCGGCCCATAAGCTCCTGCTCCGCCGCCTGCGGCAGCCATTGCGGGAGCTGCTGCGCCTCTTCGGGCAGCAGGGCAAGCGCATAGCCGTCCTCCAGCTGCTTGAGCAGGCCGTTGCGGATGGGAACGCCGTCCGCCTCGCCGCACCACGGGAGCCACGCGCCGCGCGGCATGGCAGCCGCCGCAGCGGCCGTCAGCCCGTCCGGAAAATGCGACACCGGGATACAGGCCTGCAGCTCAGCGCCCTCACGGCGCGGATACGGAATGCCGAGATACTCCACTCTCCATTTAGATATGACGTAAATGCGGCGCAGTTGTTCCGCATGCTTGGAAATTTTGCAGATAAAAATATAGAACAGGCCCTCCTGCTGCGCCGTTACGGTACCGATCTGCTCGCCCTGCTCCCAAACGCTCAATTCCATCATCAAAAATCCCTCCCGCACAGTCTATGCGGGAGGGTGACGCATCATTCCGTTTCGCCCTTCGGCAGGCCAAAGCTGACCGCAATGGCGTTGTCGACCTGATTCATCATGGCCGCATCGAGCCTGCCCATGTGCTCGCGCAGGCGGCGCTTGTCAATGGTGCGGATCTGCTCGAGCAGCACGACGGAGTCCTTCGTCAGGCCGACGTTCCGGCCGGTCAGCTCAATGTGCGTCGGCAGCTTTGCCTTGTTCATCTGGCTCGTGATCGCCGCCGCGATCACCGTGGGAGAATGCCGGTTGCCCATGTCGTTCTGCACGATGAGCACGGGCCGCGTGCCCCCCTGCTCACTGCCGACGACCGGACTGAGATCGGCATAGAAAATATCGCCACGCTTGACAGTCATATCCATTTCCGTTTCACGCTCCGAGAAAAATATCACCCGTTACACAGATTGCTTTCAGGAAGCTCTGCTTAGATCAGCAAGAGTGGATGGCGAGAGATTTTTTGGCAAGTCAAGGTATGGAAAACGCAGGAATCCTTTGTGTACCCGCAAGGGGCATGCCGCATCCGTAAGGCGGCAAAGCCGCCAACGGCTGCGCAATATTTCAAGTTTTTCATACCGATGGATTGACGAAAAATATCCGGCATCCGCCGCAGCTGATTTATGCAGAGCTTCCTCTAAGTACCGCGGGTAATCATATTGTCCCACGGGGCCGGAAAAATTATACGCCCCCGTGCTCTATCCTATGCGGCACGGGGGCGTCATGTGTTTTTCAGACTGTCAAAAACCTGCCCAGCCGAAAATTACGCCGGGAAGAAAAGTGGAAAAGGAAACCGTCAGGGTCAGCTTGGCGAAAAAGTCCGAAGGGATTTTTTGACAAGCTGTTTTATTCCTGCAGCATATCGAGGAACTGCTGCTCCGTCAGAACAGGGATCCCAAGCTCGCCTGCCTTGCGCAGCTTGCTGCCCGCATTCTCGCCTGCCACGACATACGTCGTCTTCTTCGAGACGGAGCCGGAGGCCTTGCCGCCGTGCGCCTCGATCTTTTCCGTGGCCTCATCGCGCGTGAACAGCGACAGAGCGCCCGTGAGCACGAATGTCATGCCCGCAAAGCGGTCGTCCGCCGGCGCGGCCGTGCTCTCAAAATTCACGCCTGCCTCGCGCAGGCGGCGCAGCATGTGCTGCGACTGCGGGCTTGCAAACCACGACACGATGCTCTGTGCCGTGATGGCCCCGATGTCGCTGACCTGCGTGAGCGCGGCCTCGTCCGCCTGCATGAGCGCGTCCATGGAGCCAAACGTGCGCGCAAGCACCTTGGCGGCCTTTTCGCCGACCTGCCGGATGCCGAGCGCATAGATCAGGCGGCTGAGATCGGCGCTGCGGCTGGCCGCGATGGAGTCCAGCAGCTTTTGCGCAGCGCGCGTGCCGCTCTTCCAGAGGCTCTTCAGGTCATCCAGCTGCAGGTAGTAGATATCCGCCGGAGAATGGATGTGGCCGCCCGCGATGAGCTGGTCCACAAGGGCCTCGCCGAGGCCCTCGATATCCATGGCGCCGCGCGAAACAAAGTGCGCGATGTTGCGGCTGAGCTGGGCCGGACATTCCGCACCCGTGCAGCGCATGGCCGCACCGTCCGGGTCCCGCTCGACCGGCGCGCCGCAGACGGGGCACACGGACGGCAGACGGAACGGCACGGCGTCCTGCGGGCGCTTCTCCGGCACGACCGCAAGAATTTCCGGGATGATCTCGCCCGCCTTGCGGATGGTGACGGTGTCGCCGATGCGGATATCCTTTTCGGAAATGAAGTCCTGATTGTGGAGTGTTGCGCTTGTGACCGTTGTGCCCGCCAGCCGGACGGGGCTGACGACAGCGCGCGGCGTCAGAACACCGGTGCGGCCGACCTGCACGACGATGTCCTCCACAAGGGTCTCACGAATTTCGGGCGGATATTTATAGGCGCAGGCCCAGCGCGGGAATTTCGCCGTGCTGCCGAGCTGCGCACGCTGCGGCAGGCTGTCGAGCTTGACCACCGCGCCGTCGATGTCAAAGGCAAAGCCGTCGCGCGTCTCGCCGATCCCGGCAATGCACTGCAGGGCCTCATCCGCCGTGGCGCAGCGCGTGTGCGGGATAACATGGAAGCGCAGCGCCTGCAGGAATTCCAGCGTCTCGATATGCGACGTGAACTCCCGCCCCTCTGCAAGCTGGAGGTTAAAGACGAGAATGTCCAGCCTCCGCTCCGCCGCCACGGCGGGATCGAGCTGGCGCAGGCTGCCCGCTGCGGCATTGCGTGGATTGGCAAACAGCGGCTTGCCCTCCTCCTCGCGCGCCTCGTTGAGCTGCGCGAAGACCGCGCGGGGCATGAAGACCTCGCCGCGGACGATGAGACGGTGCGGCGCGCCGTCCAGATGCATGGGAATGGAGCGGATCGTCTTGAGGTTCTCCGTCACGTCCTCGCCGATGCGGCCGTCGCCGCGCGTTGCGCCGCGGACGAACGCGCCGTCCACATACTCCAGCGCAACGGACAGGCCGTCGACCTTCGGCTCGACGCTGTAGACGGCGTCCGGCACGCTCTCGCGCACCCGGCCGTCAAATTCGCGGACCTCGTCCGGCGAGAACACGTCCTGCAGACTCTCGAGCGGCACGGCGTGCTCGACCTTTTCAAACTTGCTCAGCGCCTCGCCGCCGACCCGGCGCGTGGGCGAGAGCGGCGATGCCAGCTCCGGATGCGCGGCCTCCAGCTCCTCCAGCCGCCGCAGCAGCCGGTCATATTCATAATCCTCCATCTCGGGCGCATCGAGCACATAGTACTGATGGTTCGCCCGCTCCAGCACCTCGGTCAGGTGCGCGATCTCTTCGCGTGGGTTCATGTTCCTTCCTCCTCCGGGCCGCCCAGCCCGATGTAGGTGGACGGCACATTGCCGACGATGACGGTCTCCGCCGCAAGGACGGTCACATCGACGGCGAGCTCCTGCGTACCGGCCAGCGACAGGATCGTGACCGTAACGTGAATATCGATAAAAATCTGGTGCAGTGTCTGGTTGATCCCGACCGTGCTGAAGCGGTTCCGGAACGCGGCGTCCGAGGTCCGCACGGCCAGCACGCGCACGACCAGCCGCGGCCCCATGCCAGAAAACAGCTCCGGCAGCACGACGCTCCCGACCGGGATGCCAAGCTCCTCAACGGACAGGTCCGCGAGATTTTCGTCGATCCGGGCCGTCAGCGCCGTGCGGAAGCGGTTCAGCCCCGCCACGTTCGACCGCACGGCCGTGACATTGCCCTGCGTATCCTTCTCCAGCTCGACGAGCTTGTCATAGGTGATCTCCTCCGCCGTGAGCGTGTCCTGCACGGCGTCGTTGATGGCCGCCGAGGCCTGATTATCCAGCTGCAGCGCCGCCAGCTGCGCCAGCACGGGCGCATAGTGAAGCCGCGTCAGCAGCACAAGGACCGAGACCGCCGCCAGCAGCACGGCAAGCGCCGCGCGCAGGCGGTTCCGCTGCACAAATGTCATTCTGCCCACCACCCCCTGCAGCTTATGCGGGGCGCGGGCGTGGTATGTTTATAGCTTCTTCATGCGGGAGGCGGCGAAGTTCGCCATCAGGCGCTTCGTGCCGATCTGGTCAAAGGCGATCTCGAGCATTTTGTCATTGCCCGTCGGCAGGACGGACAGCACAAGGCCGCGGCCGAAGACGTCGTGCTCGACCGTGTCGCCCTTGCGGAAGTCGATCACGGGTCCGGATGCATGGTGCGAGCCGAGCGTGTCGCTGTGGGGCATGGTCGGGCGCGGGCGCGGCTTGGCCTGCTGCACGAAGCGCGGCTGCGTGTGCTGCTTGCGCTCGACAAGCTCCTCCGGGATCTCCGCAAGGAAGCGGGACGGACGGCTGACCGTTGTGCGGCCGTAGAGCATGCGCTGGTGCGCGCAGGTGATGGTCAGGCGGCGCTTGGCGCGCGTGATAGCCACATAGCACAGGCGGCGCTCCTCCTCCATCTCCTCCGGCTCGCCGATGGCGCGGGCGCTCGGGAACAGGCCGTCCTCCGCACCGACAAGATAGACCTCCGGGAATTCCAGGCCCTTGGCCGAGTGCACCGTCATCATGACGACGGCGTCCGCCGTGCGGTCATACTGCTCGATGTCGGTATAGAGCGCGATCTCCTCCAGAAAGCCGCTGAGGCTCGGCGCATCCGCATTCTCCAGATACGTCAGGATGGAGGAACGCAGCTCGCGCACGTTCTCCAGCCGGGTGCGGCTCTCCACGTCGCTCTTCTGCTCGAGCATGGCGGCGTAGCCCGTGCGGATGAGCAGCTCGTCGTAGAATTCCGGCAGCGGCATCGTGCGGGAAAGCTCCGCGCACGATTCGATGAGCTCTGCAAACTGCTGCAGCTTCCCCTCGGCCCGCTCCAGCGCGGGATAGGAGCGGGCATTGCAAAGCACGGAATACAGCGGGCGGCCCTCCGCCGCGCTCTGGCGCTCGATGACCTCGAGCGTTTTGCCGCCGATGCCGCGCGGCGGCTGATTGATGATGCGGCGCAGGCGCAGATCGTCCGCGCGGTTGTTGATGAGGCAGAGATAGGCCAGCATGTCCTTGACCTCCGCGCGGTCGAAGAAGCGCGTGCCGCCGATGATGCGGTACGGGATGCCGTTTCGCTTGAAGGCATATTCCAGCGCGTTCGACTGCGCGTTCATGCGGTAGAGCACGGCGAAATCGCCGTAATTCCGGCCGTGGGAATCCGTCAGGATGCGGTTTGCGACGTAGTTGGCCTCCTCCACGCCGTCGGAGGCCTCATAGATGCGCACGCGGTCCCCCTGCCCGTTCTCCGTCCATAGCTTCTTGCCCTTGCGGCTGTGGTTGTTGGCAATGACGGCGTTGGCCGCGTCCAGGATGCACTGCGTCGAGCGGTAGTTCTGCTCCAGCCGGATGAGGCGCGCGCCCTGATACTCGTTTTCAAAATTCAGGATGTTCTCGATCGTCGCGCCGCGGAAGCGATAGATGCTCTGGTCATCGTCACCGACGACGCAGATATTCTCGTGCCGGCCGGCCAGCAGCGAGGCCAGCAGATACTGCAGGTGGTTCGTATCCTGATACTCGTCGATCAGAACATAGCGGAACTTGCGCTGATAGTGGTCGCGCACATCCTCATATTCCTGCAGCAGGCGGACCGTCAGCAGGATGATGTCATCAAAATCAACGGCGTTTGCCTCCTGCAGCCGTCTCTGGTAGGACGCGTAGAGCTGGCCGATGCACTTCAGGCGGTAATCCGAGTTGACGGAGGCCAGAAACTCCTCCGGCGTCTGCATCTGGTCCTTCAGGCGGGAGATCTGCGTGAGGACGGCGCGCGGCGGGAATGTCTTCTCGTCCAGCCCGCGCTCACGAAGGAGGTCCTTCATCACGCGCTCGGAATCCGCGGTGTCGTAGATCGTAAAGCTGCGGTCATACCCGAGGCGCTCGATCTCGCGCCGCAGGATGCGGCAGCAGGCCGAGTGGAACGTCATGGCCCAGATGTCGTTCGCCTCCGGGCCGAGCAGGTCCGTCAGGCGTTCGCGCAGCTCATTTGCCGCCTTGTTCGTGAAGGTGATGGCCAGAATGCTCCACGGCGCTGCCGGGCGCAGGGCACAGAGGGCATCCGCCCGCTGCACGCCCTCCTCCGTTGGGTATTTTGCCTGCTCCTCCAGAAAATCGATGTCCTCCGGCACGGCATCCGGCGGAACCTCCGTGCTGTCCGAGGCGCAGCCATAACGGATCAGATTGGCGATGCGGTGGATGAGAACGGTCGTCTTGCCGCTGCCGGCGCCGGCCAGCAGCAGGAGCGGCCCCTCCGTGGTCAGAACAGCCTCGAGCTGACGCGGATTCATGCGTGAAAAGCGCGAGGCGATATAATCTCTGCGTGCGGCGCAAAAGCGCTGCTCCAGTTCCTGTGTCATAATTACTCCCTGTCGAGAAGCCCCCGCCGGATCGGCTGTAGGGCGAAATGGTTTATCCTTGTTTTTACCCTTATATTTTAGTACATCCGCGCGAAAAAAGAAAGCCCGATTTTGCTGCCCGGCCACAGCAGCACACCCGCAAAATAAAAATGCCCTGCCGAGAGGCGCACTCTGGAAGGAAGTGCGCCTCAGTTATATTCGCCTGACAGCGAGTGAAATTGTCCTTCGGACAGTGATAGGATACTTCGCATCGTGATATTGCCTGCGGCAGTTTAACGGGCGAATATAATATCACAAAAACCGAGAGGCTTTTATATCACTTTCCGAATAGGAAAATATCACTCCGGGCAAAGCCCGGAATATCACTTGCTCTTTCCGGGCGGCCTGACATTTGACGTCGATTGTACCTTTTCTTTCCGGTAATTCTCTGCTATAATGAGGAAAACCGATTTCAGGAGGCAAGCCTATGCCGATCTCTGCAGAAGCACCGTGGCTGAATTATTACGGTGCGATTCCCCGCACGCTGAATTATCCGCGCCTGACCATCTACCAGCTCGTCGCGCAGACCGCGCGGGAATGCCCGGATCTGCCCGCCTATGAGTTCATGGGCCGCAGAACGAGCTACCGCGATTTTCTGGCGCGCATCGACCGCGCCGCCCTCGCGCTCTACACCGCAGGCATCCGCGCGGGCGACCGCGTGACGATCTGCATGCCGAACACGCCGCAGGCGCTCGACTGCTTCTATGCGCTCAACCGCATCGGGGCCGTCTCCAATATGATCCATCCCCTGTCCGCCGAGGAGGAGATCCGCTTCTACCTCGATGTCTCGGGCAGTCAGGCCATTTTAACGCTCGACCGCTTCTACGGCAAGGTGGCCGCGGCCGCCGCACGGGCCAAGCGCAAGCCGAAGCTCTGGATCGCCCGCCTGCAGCCGGAGCTGAAGCCGCTCATGCGCCTCGGCTACAACCTGACGCAGGGCCGCAAAACGCCGAAGCTCCCACAGGAGGGCTGCACGCTCTGGACGGACCTGCTGCGCAAAGCCGCAGGTACGCTTCCGCCGGACGACGGCCAGTGCGATGCCTGCGCCAGCATCCTCTATTCCGGCGGCACGACCGGCACGACGAAGGGCATCTGCCTTTCCAGCTACAATTTCAACGCTCTTGCGCTGCAGACCATCGCAGCCAGCGGCTATGAAAGCATCCGCGGCTGCACGATGCTCTCCGTCATGCCCGTGTTCCACGGCTTCGGCCTCGGCATCGGCATCCACACGGCGCTCGTCGGCGGAGCCTGCTGCATCCTCGTGCCGAATTTCAACATCCGGACCTATGCCGACCTGCTGCGCAAAAAGCACCCGAACTTCATCCCCGGCGTGCCGACGCTGTTCGAAGCGCTGCTGCGCACGACCGGGTTGGAAAAGCTCGACATGTCGTTCCTCATGGGCGTATTCTCCGGCGGCGACTCCCTGTCCGTGGAGCTGAAGCACAAGGTCGACGCCTTTCTGCGCGCGCACAATGCCAGGGTGCAGATCCGCGAGGGCTACGGCACGACGGAATGCGTAACGGCCAGCTGCCTGACGCCGGTCGACACCGCGCGCGACGGCTCCATCGGCATTCCCTTCCCCGACACCTTCTATAAGATCGTCCGCCCCGGCACAACGGAGGAGGTCGCCCCCGGCGAGGAGGGCGAGATCTGCCTGTCCGGCCCGACGGTCATGCTCGGCTATCTCGACAATCCGAAGGAGACGGCGCTCGTTCTGCAGCGGCACAACGACGGCCGCATCTGGCTGCACACCGGCGACCTCGGCTGCATGGATACAGACGGCTTCGTCTATTTCCGCCAGCGCATCAAGCGCATGATCATCACCTCGGGCTACAACGTCTATCCAAGCCAACTGGAGAATATCATCGACGGCAACGAAAACGTTCTGCTGTCGTGCGTCATCGGCGTGAAGGATTCCTATAAAATGCAGAAGGTCAAGGCCTTCGTCGTGCTGAAGCCGGGAGTCGCCCCGACGGAGGCAGTCCGGCAGGACCTGATGGCCTACTGCCGCAAGCGCATCGCAAAATATGCCATGCCCTACGAGATCGAATTCCGGGAGGAGCTTCCCAAAACGCTTGTCGGCAAGGTCGCTTACCGCATGCTGGAGGAGGAAGCGGAAAAGGAGCAGAACGCATGACAAATGAAACCTCTCTGCCCGCAAAGCAGCGCATCTGGGAGCTGGATGCCCTGCGCGGGCTGTGCATCCTGTGCATGGTCGCCATCCACGCCTTCTGGGACCTGAGCGCCTTCGGCGGCTTTACATTTGATCTGCCGGGCTGGTTCCTGTTCTGCCGGCAGTACGGCCATATCCTGTTCATCCTGCTCTCCGGCCTGTGCGCTACGCTGGCCTCGCGCAGCTTTCAGCGCGGCGTGTATGTGTTCGGCGCGGCTCTCGTGATCTCGTATGTCACGTTCTTCATGGTCAACGTTCTGAACTTCCCGAGCGACATGCTCATCTGGTTCGGCATCCTGCATATGCTCGGCGTGTGCATGATGCTCTTCCCGCTGTTCAAGCGGCTGCCGGTATGGGCGCTGGCCGTGCTGGGCGTGGCCTTTGTGGCGCTCGGCGCCTGGTTCGAGACGTTCTACATCCCCGTGAAGTTTCTGTTCCCGCTCGGCCTGCGGGCCCAGGGCTTCTACTGCGGCGGCGACTACTTCCCGCTGCTGCCGGGCTTCGGCTGGTTTCTGCTCGGCGCGGTCATCGGCCGCACCGCCTACCGCAAAAAGCAGAGCCTGCTGCCGCGCGTGAACGCCGCAAATCCCGTCATCCGCTTTTTCTCGTTCTGCGGGCGGCATTCGCTGCTCATCTACATGCTGCATCAGCCCGTGCTGACCATCGGCACGATCCTGATCTTCGGCTGAACCATATTCCCGATTTGACGCGGGTCTGTTCGACGCGGAAGTGTTGACAGGCCCGCGCCGTTTTGTTATAATGTATTACATTCACCCCTCCTTTTTCTCTCCCTCATCCTCTCACTGCCTCTCAACGCATCTCATTTTCTCTCTTTACATTGCTCAAACTTCAACTTTCTCTTACCTCGATTTTCAAATCTACAAAACTCTCGGTGCTCATTCGGTGCACAAAAGGCCCCGGCAGTCTCCTGCCGGGGCTGTTTTTGTGTCACTCCACGATGCACTCGTAGTACACGCGCGCCTTGTCCGGCACGGCGTCCTTGTCCTCGAGCCACGCCTTGGCGAGATCGAGGTAGAGGTCCGTCCCGCTGCAGCCGTGGTCCATGAGCACCTCGCAAAAATCGCTGTACACCGCATTCATTGCGCACCAAAATTCGATCGGATCGCAGTCAATGCCGCGCTCGTGCATCATCTTGAGCACATGGTCCGGTGCCCACTTCGCGCCGACCGTGCCGTCGGCGTTTTTCATGCCGCCGACCCACTTCTCGGCCTCCTCCCACGACAGACGCTCGTCATCGTCCTGCTGCTCGAATCCGATATGCCCCATCTCTCGGCGCCCCGGCTCGCGGCTTCGGCCGCCGCCTCTCGGCTCGATGTCGTACCGGCGGCCCATCGGCTCGTCGCGGTATCGGCGATCATAGTCTCCGTCGCTGCGCGGTGCATAGCGGCCGTCATTGTAGCGCTCGCGTCCGCGCCCGTCGCGGAATCGGCCCTCCGGCCGGTCTCTGCGTTCCTCCTCGCCGCTCCCGCGGCGGTAGAACATCATTTTTGTCCTGGCGTCCATATCGTCCCTCCTTATGCCGTCGGCGCCGTGCCGTTGACGCTCGCCAGATTGCTGCTCGGCGCGCAGGCAGCGCGACCCAGCAGCCGAAAACTGCCGCCCGTCGCGGTGGTGTTGAGCACCGTGCTGTACTTTGTCCGCGTGCGGATCGCACAGGCGGTCAACTGTGCGCAGCCGCAGCTTGTCAGCGGATACTGTACTGTCCCGCTGCCGATCGTCACCACGACCGGAGCCGTGATGGTCGCCGTCGTCGGGATCGTCTGCGCCACGACGAGACAGTATTTCTCGCCGTCGTTGTAGCTCCCGGCCGGCAGGTTGATCGTCAGCACGCCGTCCGCAAACGTCACGGCCTGCGAGATCACAAGGCGGCGGCACAGCTTACACACGTTGTTGCATGCCATGGTATATCCTCCTTTGCTCAGGGGCGGCAGCTGCCGCCCCGATCTCTCATCCCGTCAGCAGCAGCCGTAGCCCTGCTGGCAGCCTGCGCCGCAGTAAGCAGCGTGCGGGTTCTGGACGAGGTACGTCGGCTGCGGCGTCGAGTTGCCGGTCCGGCGGATCAGCTCTGCCGTGTTGGCGTCCATCGCGGCCTTGAGCACGGCGTTCTGCTCGCTCTGCGAGGCGGCCAGACGGAGCGTCTGGTTTTCCTGCTGCAGGGTCGAGATCTTGTCGTTGACCATAAAGTCCAGGATGCTGCGCGTGTTGGCGTTGGCGTTGTCGATCACGTCGCGGGTCGTGCTCTGGATGGTGTTGCGGATGTCGCAGCTCTGCGTCGCGAGGTTGTAGTTGGTGTCGGCAAAGCCGCGCTCCATCAGGCGCTGCGTCTCGCAGCAGCACTGCTGCTGTCTCGCACCGAGGTCGCAGATCTGTCCCTGTACCCCGTTAAAGCCCTGCATCATGCCCATCTGCGTGGCGTTAAAGCCCTGCTGCATCGCGATCTGCCCGTTGAGCATGCCGGTGTTCATGGCGTAAAAGCCGTCGCACAGGCCGTTCTGGAGCCCGCGGATGCCGCTCTGGATCTCTGCCGTCGCAAAGCCGTCGTTGACTGCCTGCCGCGTGTCGATGCCGCTGAGATACGGCACCGCCATACCGGCCCCGTTGTTGCCGTTGTTGCCCCAGTTGTTTCCAAAAATCAGGGCGAACAGGATGATCACGATCCACCAAGATCCGCCGCCAAACATATCGTTGTTGTTGCGGTTGCCGGAGTCAGCGCCCAGCGCATACCCCATGCCAAAATCATCTGCCATTGTTATATCCTCCTCAGTTATTTATGATCCCACGGGCCGCGCGCGCCCGGTGAGTCCTTTTTGCGCGGCTTTTGTCAGGATCCGCAAACCGAGTGGATATGCTTACCGACGGAAAGGCAGCCCCAGCTGCTGTGCCATCTGCTCCACCGTCGTACCTCGCTCCCGCGCGGCGTTGTCCGCCATCTGGAGGAGCTGGTTATAATTTTTGCCCGCCAGCATCTGCTGCATCTGTTGGAGCTGAGGCCCCGCGCCCATCTGCTGCAGGGCACCCAGCGGGTTCCGGCCCCGCTGCGCCATCTGGATCATCATCATGAGCGGATTCATTCTGCCGGTTCCTCCTTCTTTTCTGCGGCAGTGAGCCGCTCGCTGATGCCGTTAAGCTGCGCCTGCATCTGCTGCAGCATCGTCAGCACCGGGTCTGTCGCGGTCTGTGTGCCGTTCTGCGCGGGCTGCGGAGGCGGCGCTGGAATATACTCCCCGAAGCGTGCAGCGCCCGCCGCAGCGTCCCAGCGCTTGGTGTAGATGCGGTTGTTTTGGATGTCCGCAAACACCATCAGGCTGCCGGAAAAGTCCACCGGCGTCGAGCTTGCCTCCTCGCGGCTCGATACCATCCTGCACATCGGCCCCTGCGGCTGCAGCGGCTGCTGCCCGTACCCGCCGTATACCGGCGGCATCACCTGATTGTACCCTGTCTGATAGGGATATGCCATTGTCTCCGCCTCCTGTCTTTGATGGATATATCATACCGTCTCAGCCTCTGCGCTGTGCCCGCTTCCGGCGCGTCTGTGCTCGCAATGTGTGCAGCCGCCGCTCGATCCCCTGCATCCGGCGGGACACCGTGCTCCGCGTCATCCCCTGCCCGAATTTGTCCTCCATCTCAAATGCGATGTCCAGCTGCGCCACCTGATCGATCAGGCACCGCCGCGCGATGTAGCTGTCCTCCTCCCCGAGGTTCGCCGCCCGGATCAGTGCCTCTACCTCCTCGCGCCGCATCCCGGCCGTGCAGCTCCCCGCCTGCATCCTGCCCTTTGACATAGTTCCCCCTCCTGTGCATAAAAATGGGAGAGGGCTTTCGCCCTCCCCCGCTGTGCGGTATTTTGTTAATGCCACGGAGCCTTGTACAGGTCCCGCTCTGCGTATCCCTCCGCCCGGTAAAGCAGGTCTTTCTGCTCTGTCGTCAGCTGCAGGCTGTTGATCAAAGCGAGGATCTTCGCCTTCTTCGACCCGCTGATCGACTTGCCGTTCGCGTCCTTGTCCGCGCTCAGCTCGGCTTTCTGCTGCCAGTACTTCATCCAGACCTTCGCGCTGATGCCGCCGCTCCGGGCCTCTGTCAGCTTGTCATAGGTCTCCTCGCTCAGCACGGTGCTCAGCGCCTTGTAAAGGCTGGTGTCCGTCAGGCCCTGCTTGAGCAGCACGTCCACCTTGTCGTTGGTCGTGAGCTGCCCGTTCTCGCCGGTCCCCTTTGCGCTGGCCAGCTTGTCGCTGACCTTTTTGGCGTCGGCCGCGCTCAGCCCGGCCTCCGTCAGGTTCGTGTACCGCTCCGCCTCCTGCGCAAACATCTGGTAATACTTGAGGCCGTTCTGGATCGCCTCCCGCTTTTTGCCCTTGATGTTGTGCTGGTCGAGCCAGTATGCAAACTCGGAGGCCTGCTGGCTGCTGCTGAGGCTCTCGTCCTCGTACAGCGTCCGGTACTCCTCGTACACGTCCATCACGTCGTCCCAGCTCATCCCGGCGTCCATCATGTTGGCGAAAACCTCGTCCTTCGAGGTCGACTTCGCGCCGGTCTCCTTGTCGGTCACGCCGAACACCTCGGCATAGGTGTATGCCTTGACACTGTCCCGCACGTCAAGCTCCCGGATCGCGGTGCGCTTCTGCCGGTTTTTGTCGTTGGTGGAGAGATTCTCGTCCCCGTCCGCCTGCATGAGCTTGTTGTAAAACTGCGTCACGCCGTCCCAGCTCACGCCCTCGTCCATCAGGGTCTCGAACATGGCGTCCGTTGCGTGCTCATACTCGCCGGTCTCCTTGTTCCTCCGGCCGAACTCCTGCCGGAACAGGTAAGCCTTTTGCTCGTTGGTCAGGCTGGAATTGTTGATGGCGTCCCGGATATCCCGCTGCGCCTGATCGGTCGTCAGGGTGTCGTCTGCGTTGATCTTGATAAACTCATGCAGCAGGTTGTAGGTCTCGATCGGGTCCGCCCCGTCCTTGGATAACGTCTGCCACGTCTGCGTGTCCTTGGTCGACAGGCTGGAAAGCCCGGATGCCCAGTAGGCATTTGCCTGCGGCGTCGCGTTTGGCCCGAAGAGGATGTTCTGCAGCGCCGTCCCAACGTTCCGCTCGACCGGATACTGCAGCCGCTCCTTGTCCCCGAAGCCCTTTGTCCGTCCTCCCTCGACGATCGTTTTGATGCCGGAGTACGTCTTGTTGATCTGCCGCCCGCCGGGGATCGCCTGCGTCACAAGCCCGAGCAGTGCCTCTCCGCTCTCCGGCGAGATCACGCCGTGCTCCGTGGCCGCGTCCCACAGATCTTTCCCCTTGCCGACCAGATCCGGCATCATCAAAGTTCTGTCTCCCACGCCGACCATGCCGGAGAGGTTAGAGAGGAACGGGACCTCATTGCTGATGTTATACAGCGTGTCCTCCACAGCGTTGCCCCAGTCAAAGCCCTCCTGCGGCGTCGGAACGTCGTCGAACAGGTCGACGCCGAACATGGCATTGCTCGCCTTGTTGAGCATGTATCGGATCCAGTCGTTGGTGGTCAGGCCCTCGCCGGACGCGATGAAATTCATGGACATGCCGATGATATCGAACGGGGCCGGAGTCCCTCCGTAAAGCTCCTCCGTCACGCGGTTGACCACAAAGGCCGCAAGCACGGTCTTCAGGATCACGCTGCTGAGCACGCGCGCTGCCTTGGCCTTTCCGCTCTCCGCCGCGATCTGCCGGAACTGCCGCGGGAGATCCTGCGACACATGCTCCCAGCTGTTGAGCGCCTCGATCTGGAACATGTTGACCATCTGCATGACTGGTGTCTTGGAATGGAACATCAGCGGTTTTGCGCCCTTGGTGCGGTCGCCCATGATGGAGCGTGCGTAGGCGTCCGCCGCCCGCATGGCCTCCTCGTGCGTCTTGCCGTCACGGATCGCGTCGAGGTATGCCGCTCTGGCCGCGATCGTCGACATCATCGTGTCGACGAATTCGGCCGGCTTAAACATGCCGGACATAAACGAGTCCGCGAAGGTGTTGGAGATATAATCCACGCCCTTTTTGCCCGTGATGAAATCGCTGTCCATCTGGAACTGCCGCAGCTTTCCGGTCGAAAACTCCAGCGCCGCCTGCGCGATGGAGCGCTTGCTCCGCTCCCCGAGGATCGTCGGCAGCTGCGCGATCTGGTTGACGGCCGACGAGACGTTGCCCGCAACATTGGCCCTCGCAAACGCCTGCGTGAGCTGTGTGCCGAGCTTCAGGATGCCGCGTCCGCCTCTGTGCTCTGCCCCGCGGTCTCCGCCGAACTGCTTTCCTGCCAGCACGTCGCCGTAGTTTTTCAGCCATACGGCAAGATCGGAATACCGCGTATTGTTTTTCTCTGCGGCGAACAGCTCGGCGATATACTGGTCAAGCTGTTTGTTGATCTCCGCCGTTGTCGGCTCTGCGAAATCATCGACCCGCTTCAGCTCGCGCAAAAAGTCCAGTTTCTCGTCGCGCTGCCCGCTGCGGGAAAGCTCGATCGCCTCCGCCAGTGAATTCTTGAAATCATTCCTTCCGCCGAGGCGTGTATAATTTTCCAGCGCGCGGATCTTCTGGATGTCGTCCGTGTGGAAAAGCACGTCGGACAGGTACGTCACATAGCTCTCAAACCCGTGCACGATGTCGTACTCGGTCTGCGTCCCCTCGCGGCTCTGGAAGAACGGCGTCCAGCGCTTGTTCGGCCGGAAGTCCTCCGTCCTGCCCGCGATCTCCGCCGGGAGCCTCGTTGCACTGGCGTTAAAGCCCAGCGCCTCGAACGCCTGGTTGAGCAGGTTGACCTTGTCGGCTGTGCTCAGATGCGGCGCGTAGTAGTCGATCTTGCCGATCGGCTCGTCACCGTGCGACACGAGGAAATCCGCAATGGCGTTGTAGTAGTCGTCAAAGAGCTGCCGGTACTGCTTCACGGCCGCCGCGCATTTCTTCTCGTCGATCTCACCCTTGATGCCGTCCTTCTGCGCCAGGAACTGTGCATACTGCTGTGCCCACTTGCTTTCTGCGGCGTTCAGGTCGAGGTCCGTCGCCACGCGCTGGATCTCCGCCTCTCTGGCCTCCGCGTCCGGGCTGGCCTTCTGCGCGGTCTCCATCTTGGTCAGCTCCGTCACGGCCTTCTGGATCGCGGCCTTGTTCGGCGACTGGTTGATCCGCTGCACGGTCGCCTCGATGTCGAGGGCCATGTGGACGTAGGCACTCTCGGCCTTGTTCAGGCCCTTGGCCTTGTCTCCCTCGCCCTGGAACTCGCGCACCGCGTCGAGCTGCCGGTTCATCCAGCGCAGTCTCTCCGCCTCGTTTCTCGTTACCGGGTCGAAGTAGTACCGGTTGATCTCCTCGCCGCGCTTGTCGCCGAACATCTTGAGCATCGAGCGCTGCGGCGTCCGGTAGTTGAGTACGAGCAGGGCCTCCTTGTCAAAGCCGCCCGGATCGCTCATCAGCTCCAGCTCGTCCGGCAGCAGCTCCATGGCCTTGTAGAGCAGCGCGTCGCGGATCGCGTACTTGCGCTGCAGCCGCAGGTCCTCGCCGAGCATGCGCTTGTCGATGTACAGGTTGGCGAGGTCCGTCACCGTGTCCCACCTTGCCGTGTCCGGGATGTCGGCGTAGGAGTACCGCCCGGCCGCGATGTCGCGCGCGAAGTTTTTTTCGAGCGCCGTCGCGCCCCACCTGCGTTCCGCCTTGGAGATTAGCTTGTCTGTCTGGTATTCCGCCTCGGCCCGCTGCCGCATCTCCTTGGTCGTCCGGTAGTCCGTCACGCCCATGTCGATCTTGACGCCGATCTTGTCGAGCGCCGGGGTCGCGCGGAAGCTGTCCTTTGCCACGCCCTCGGCCGCCACGGTCGTTGCCCTTGCCGGGGCCACGCCGTTTCGGTATGCCGCTGCGTCCGCGTCCGCTCTGGCCTTCTTGGCTGCGTTCAGGCGGTTCGCCGCCTCCTGCGGTGTGTACATGCCCTGCTTGGCCGCAAAGTCCGTCTCCACGGCGCGCCAGCCGCCGTTCTTGCGCGGCTCCACGCGCCAACGCTTCCCGGTCACGGCCTCCAGCAGCTCCACGGCCTGCTTGGGCGACAGGTCCGTCGTCTGCGAGTAAAACGGCACGTCCTTGCCCCATACAAACCCCTGCGGCATGGCGTTCGTCTGCTGCTGCACCCAGTCCCGGAAATAGCTCTCGCTCAGAATCGGTTCGCCCCGGTCGTCCGCATACCCGAGCACGTCCTCCGGCTGTGTCTCCTCCCGGTCGCTTGCCAGTTCCTTCCCGCGGATGCCGTTCTCGCGGATGTCCTGCAGCTCCTCCTGCACGGAGAATTTCACGCCCGGCAGCTCGTTTGCAACGCGGATCCTGTCCTCTTGCCCGGTGTACCGGATCACGCGCAGTCCCGCGTCCTCCGCTCTTTCCATCAGGTCCGCCGGGGCGCTCTCCGGAGCCAGCAGCGCGACGGCCTCGTCAAACCCGACTACCCGCTGCGGCTTGGCCTCGAAGTATGAGGTAGGGATCTCCTTTGCCTGCTGGAACAGCTCCTGAATTTGCATTGCCGTCGCCCGGTCGATGTCGTATTCTTCCGCAGCCATTCCCTCGCGGATGCTTTGCAGGCTGTCTCCGCCCTGCGCGGTCTTGATCAGCGCCTCCGTGATGATCTGGCTCTCGTCCTGATATCCATACGCTTTGTGCTTAGTCTCCTGCAGGATTCGCTCGACCACGTTATCGAGGCTTTGCTGCAGCTCCATCACCTTGCCCTCGTAGGCCTCCTGCTCCAACGTCTGCAGCCGCCCCTCGTCGGCATGGATTTCGCTGATGCTCCGGTACTCTGGCGTCGCCGCTGCCAGCAGGCCACCGGCATCATACCACATGATGTTTGCGCCGCGCTCCTCGGCCTGTGCCATGGCGCGGACGAGGTTCTCCGCGTTCAGCTCCCAGTGGGTCTGCTCAAAACTCCTGCGGTCGCCTCGGCTTGTATAGCGATCCTCATTGTTGTAGATCCCACCCTCACCGATCACATCCTGCAGCTGTTTTTCAGCCCACACTGCTACATCCTGCGTCGGCGCTTTGCGGTCAAGTTCGTCCTGCATGGCCATTTTGTCCACGTCCCCGCGGTTCTGGCCGCCCTCCTGCACCATCTCCCACGCATGCCGGATAAAGTCCTCTGCCCGCATGCTGCTGTACATCTTGTTTTCTGCGTACTCGCTGACCCGTTCCGCCTTGCGCTCCGGCTTCCGGTCGAGGATCCTTGCAAAGCGTTCTGCGTATTCCTCACCGATCGCCTGCCGCACGCGCTGCAGCTCCGCCTGGGCCACGCTATTCGCGTCTCCCACGTACATCTGCACGATGATCCGTGCGAGGTTCTGCACGCCTACGTTGTCCGTATACCGCTGCAGCGCCGCATTCCCAATATTGTCGTACTCTCTGTCCTTGTAGACAGGACTGATATTCTCGCCTTTATCCGCAAGATAAGCCGCCTTGACCTCCGGATACTGCGCGATCTGCTCCGCGATTTCCCGGCTTGTCTTGGTCGTTTCCTCTTCGATCCCGGCTTTGCCGAGCGTGCTGTCTCCACGGAAAATCCCGTCTGCTACCTGCCCCGACAGGTCCCGGATGCTGCGCTCAAACGCCCGCTTTGCATCCGCATCCACACGGTACTCCACGGTCGCGTTGGACGAGGTCGGTGTCCATGCGTCTGCCCCATATACGCGGTTCCGGCTGTCTGCCTCCGGGTCGATTGTCGACGCAGGGAACACGACGGAATAGTCACCGTAGTTTGTGTGCCCCTGCTCCGCCTGTACGATAGCGATGGACGGCGACGGAAACGCGCCGATCTCCAGCGCCTTCTCCAGTTTCTCCTGCGTCAGGTTGTGCTCCGCAATGAGATTCCCTGCACGCTCCACCGGCTCAGAAAGCGAAAATCTCTGCTTGACATCTGCCTGATCTTGTGATATGCTCTCTTCAGAGAGATTCCCGAATGTGGGGGCTGACTGCGCCATAAGGGTTGCGGGCTTCCTGCTTGTAGCGGGGATCTCTCTTATTTTTGTCACATCGTATAAGGTCCTGCCGCTATTGGAGTTTGCTATGTTAATAAGCCCTTCAAACAGATGCCCGTCAACTTCAAACTTCGTTGTGTAGTAATCAAACCCAAGCTCGGCAGCGTCGTGATTTTTGTGATCTTCCGCCCAATGTGAAAATTCTGACACCGCAAGCAAATCCGCAAGCTCTGTTGATGCTCGCATCTTTGCATTGTACTCGGTTGTCCCTGCCTCAAGCCTGTTTGATGGATAGGCATATTCTCCGGCTGTATTTCTGTTGACCCTTGCCAGATCCTCTGTCGATAACGGCAGCGTCTTCCCGGCAAACTCCCGCATAATGACTCGTTTTGCTATTGCCGCATACTGCGACGGCTTTGCCCGGTCGAATTCATCCTGCCCGTCTTCGATGACTGCGATTCTCTCGCCGTTTTCCAGCTCCTGAATGGAGAATCTCCCCTCCGGGCTTCCCCTCGTCTCCTGCGAGGTCTGCGCCGGTTCGGATACCCGTTCGCTCTGCTGCACTTCGCTCTGCACAGCCTCCGTGAACTGCGTCGCGCCCGCGCGGAACCGGTTCATGCCGGCGTAGGCGTCTGCGAGGACCTCCTCGTAAACGTCCTCCATGCTCTGGTAGGCCCCGCTGTAGCTCTGCACATACTCGCGCGCCACCTGCTCAAATGCTTCCTCACCGAACGTCTCCCGGACCTTTTGCAGCGCCTGCTGCACGAGGGCCGGGTCTTTGTTTGCCCGGACGTGGAAAAGCTCATGCTGCGCCAGCTGCCCGCCGTCATACTGGATATCCGTCGCGCTGACCACGGCGCGCTTTGCCGCCGCGTCATACACGCCGTTGATGCGCATCAGCTGGTCTCCCCGCTGCATGGCCATCGATCCGCGCACAAAGACGACGTCCACGCCGAGCTTCGCCCCGGCCTGCTTTGCCTCCCGCATCCCGTCGTCATACATGCTCTCCGGGATCACGGCCAGCGTCACGGCGTCAGAGCCGCCCCGCACGAGCTGTGCAAGGCTGGTGTCGCTCTGCAGGCTGGCGTAACGGTTCAGCCGTTCCGCTCTTGCTGCGTCTTCGGGCCGTAGATTCGCTCGACGATTTGCCGGACCATTTTCTCCTGCTCCGGCGTAAGTGTTCCGCCGCTCTGCTTCTGCCGCTGCTGCTCCTGCTGCCATGCCTCCAGTCTGCTCTCCGGCACCCAGACCTGCATCCCGTTGGCTGCCTCCATCAAAAATCTCCGTTCTGCCATTGTCGATTCCTCCGGTTTCTGCCGCATTCACGGCGGCGTTGTTCTCCGCTTCCGCGCGGATTGTGTTGACGCCCTGCGCAGCCTCCTGCACGGGCTCCTGCCGTGTCTCGGTCTGCGGCGTCCCCTCTCCGTATCTCGCGTTGAGATACGCCTGCAGGTTCGCCGTCGCGCCCTCGTTGATCATGCTCAGTTCGTTGCGGAGGTTCAGGGCCGTCATGGCGTCCATTGTCCCATCCTGCACGGCCTTGTCAAGATAGCTTTCGGCCGTCCGGGCCATTTTCGCGATCTCTGCATCCATGCGGCCGGTCATCGCAAAATTCGCTGCGTTCTCCTCTGCACTGTCCCATGCCTGCCGGATCTGCCGCACATTTTCCTCCAGCGTCTCCGCCGAGAAGGTCTTGGAGTCTACGCCTTCAATGCTCCCTCTCGCATCCGCAATCACGCGTTCGGCATCCGTCCCCCGGTATGCCTTCCCCTCTCCGGTCTTGGCCCAGTATGCCTCGGCATCCACGAGGTTGCGGTATACCGTGTTGTACTCGTTCATGGCCTGCGCCCAGCTCTTCTTGGCTGCGCTGCGCTGCACATGGTCCCATCCGTTGGCAAGCATCAGATCCTCGTCGCCCGCCAGAAACTCGACGGCGTACTTTTCCATCTGGAGGTTCAGCTCTCCGCGGTCGCTCTGCGCCGCCGCGTCGAACATCGTGATGCGCTTGGCGTTTCCCTCGTAGTCGTTTTTTGCCAGCACTTCGGCCGTGTCCGGTCCGATGCTCAGGATCATCGCCAGGGCGAAGCCGGAGATAAACTCATCGCGCAGCTCGTCCCAGCTCAAGTCTGCCTCGCCGGTCAGCGCATAGTCCAGCGCGGCCGAGCCGATCGCAGAGGCCACCTCTTCGAGGCCCTCGCCGATGCGATCAAATGCCGCGGATGAAACGATCTTTCGGATCGTCTCGTTGTTGGTCATCTTGTAGACAAGCTCCGTCACCTTGCCGGTGTCCCCGGCGTCGATCAGCGGGTTTCCGCCGAAAAGCATGTTTGTCCCGTATTCCAGCAGACCGCCCGCGGCGAAGCGGATAAACTGCTCGCCTCTCGCATCCCCGTTGCTCTCTGCCTCGCCGTAGGAGTTGATCGCCGCGAAGCTGCTCGTCACGATGTTGCTGCCCTGCTTGGCCATCTGCGCAAACTTCTCGGCCTTCGTCGCGGCGTTCGTCACAAGCGGTGATACCTGTCGGCTGCCCCCCGCAAAATTAGCCATCGTCCCCGTCGCCGCCCCGGCAATTGTGGAGGACGCCGCCATTTCCAGCGCGGCCGTCGTCAGGCCGGAGATCTGCTCCGCCGCCCAGCGTTCAAACTTGCCGCCGTTCTGCAGCAGGTCGGACGTCTCGCGTCCGCGCACCCAGTCCTGATACTTTGCCTCCTGCCATTCCGGGTTCCGGTAGTTGATGTTTTTTTCGCCGCCCTCGGCGAAGTAATCGCCCAGATCGTTTTCAAACGCTCCGAAGCCGTTGAGCAGGCTGCCCAGCGCCTTCCCGGCGTAGCCCCCTCCGCGGACGAGCAGCTGCTCCAGTCCGGCCGGGTACTTCTGGAAAAGGTTGTCGCGCGACCGCTCCGATCCGCTCGCCACCTGGTCGAGGAAGGAACCCGCCGACATCTCGGGGTAGCTGTTGAGCGCATCCTCCGCACCCTTCTCATTCGCGCGCAGGCCGTTGGCCTCGCGCTGCTGGCGGTAGGTCTCCAGCTGGCTGACCACGTCGCTCGTCCCGTAGCCGCTGACGGCCCGTGTCGCCGGAGCGTTTTTGGCGTATCGGTCGAGCACCTGCATGTACCGGTCATACTGCTCCTGCGTCATGGCCACGTTGGCGAGGTACCCAAAGATCGCAGCGTCCGTCGCCGCGCCCTGCGACTGGCTCGTCACGTCCGCCTGCGGATCCACATGCTTGCCCGCTGCGTCAAGCAGCTGGTCGACGCTCTTGTACTGGATGTTTTCGCGCGTCGTGCTCTGGTTGTAGCGCAGCTCATAGCCAAAGGTATTCCGGTCGGTCGGTATGCCACCCGCTGCGGCAAGCATGGCGTTCTGCTGCGCCTTGCCCGCTGCGGTGTAGTTTTCGTCTCCCATCACCGGCCCGCGCAGTGCGTCCGTCCACTTCTGCTCGCGCTGGCCGAAACTGCGGCCCTTGACCCCGCTTCGGTATGCGTCGTAGGTGTCATATACCTCGCTCACGAGCTTGTTGTACTCGTCTGCGCTCATGCTCTGGCTGTAGGCCAGATAATACAGGCGGCTGGCCACATCGTCCCACTTTTCCTTCGCGTCTGCGGCGTCCGTTCCGCTTTCCCCGGCAGTACGCAGCTCCTGCAGCTCCTGCCGGATGGTCTGGCCGTGCTGCTCCGCCGTCTGGTTCTGGTTCAGGCTGTCCGTGAACAGCTTTTCAAGCGATTCCCCGCGGACTCTCGTCAGCCTCTGGCGGTACGGCCCGGTCTTGTCCATCTGCAGGGCATTCTCCGCCTGCTGCTGCAGCTGGCTGCCGCCACGCACCGGCACGCGTGCCTGATACCCCTGACGGATCCCGGCATCCACGCCCAGCCCCTGCCATTCGTTCGCCTTTCGCAGCTCGCCCCACATGCCGGTCGCAGCCTTGTACAGCGCCCCCACATTTCGCACAGCGTACTTTCCCTGCTCTGCGATCTGCTGCACCTTGGATTCTTTGCGCGCCGCGAGCCATTCGGCCATTGCGTCGCGCCCCTCCTCCTGCCGTACCGGCGTAGAGGACTTTTCCGTTTTTCCCGTCTTTACCCCGGTCAACGCCGTCGTCGTTTTCTTCGCCTGCTCCAGGATCTGATCTACCTTGATCTGCGCCTGACGCACGGCCCCGTGCTCCGGGGTCGCGCGCTGCGCAGCTTTCTCTGCATTCCGTTTCGCCAGCCATTCGGCCATTGCGTCCCTCGGCATAGGCTCCTCCTTAGTTCACGCCCCAAAGCGAGGCGAGATAGTTTTTCTCCGCCAGCGTCAGATGCCTGGCGTTATAGTCCTGCGTGATCCGGTTAAAGATCGATTCCATCGCCGCGTACTGATCCTCTGCGCTGCGCGGATATCTCGACGAGCTGACGATATCCCGGTAATACTGCTGCCCCAGCGCGCTGAGCTGGCTGCTGTCTGCAATCGTCGGCGTATTCCCGTCTGTGCCTCCCGTTGTCCCGCCCCCGCTTCCCGATCCGCTCCCGCCCCCGCCTCCGGAGCTGTACGAGCCGCCGCCGGATCTTCCGCCGGAACCGCCGCTGTACCCGCCGCTCTGCGCCTGCACGCCCGCGAGGATGCGCTTCGCGTCCTCGCCGCTGATCCCGGCCTGTGCCAGCATCTCCGCGCTCGGCATCTGGCCCAGCTGCAGCATCGTCATGGCGAGGTTATAGGCGTTCTGGCGCTGCTGCTCGTTCTGGGTGTACTTGTCCAGCTCCTGCTGGTATCTCCACTGCTCGCGCTGCCAGTCGGCGTCCTGCTGCGCCTGCATCTTCTGCCAGTTCTGATACGACTGGTCCGTCGTCGGCGTCCCCACGCCCACGCCCAGCACGCTGGATACCTGATCGTCCGCATAGCCGAGCTGCTGCCAGCGGTTGAGCGCCTCATTGATGCGCAGGCTGTAGTCGCTCTGCGCGGCGCTGCCCGCGTTCATGAGGGCCGAGAGGTAGTTGTACTGATCCTGCCGTGCCGTCTGCTGCTCGTTGTACCAGCGGTTATAGGCCTGCTGCTCCAGCTCCGGGACCTTGTCGGCCAGCTGCGCCTTGTAGTTGTCGGCCGCCTGACTGGCCGCCGCAATGGCCTGCGTGGAGGCAAGGCCGCCCGTCTGCTTGGCGTAGGCTCCCAGCGTGTCGCGCATCGTCCGGTCACCCTCGCGCAGGTAGGTCTTGCGGTACTCCTGCATGGCCGTGTCGTTTTCGGGGTCCCATTTGTAGGCCCCACCGCTGTTTTCCTGCAGGCGCTTGATCGCGGCGTCCAGCTCCTCCTGATAGGGGTTCTTCCAGCCGGTATTTGCTCCGGCCCCCTGCAGGTAGTTGGCGTACTGGTTTGTCTGCGCCCACTGGTTCAGTCCTTCGCCCGCGATCTTTTCATTGCGCATCTGCTCATAGATCGCGGCCTGCGCATAATTTCCCTTCGCGGCCGCATCATCCATCAGCTTTTTGTAGTCCGTATCCTTGTTGTATCCGTACTGCATGGCCCCTCCTTACTGCATGCCCTGCTGCATACCCATCTGCTGCTGCATGGCCTGCTGCGACTGCATGGCCATCGCCTGCGCCTGCTGCTGCGCAGCCTGCTCCTCCAGCAGCTTTTTGATCGTCCCCGCGCCGGGGTAATTCTGCATCTCCATCTGCGCCCAGTATCGGATCAGCGTCTGCGGCTCGCTCGGGTTGCCGTAAGCGCCGCTCTGCAGGTGCTGCGTGATCTCCTGCCACATGGCCTCGCGGTTTGCGGCCAGCCCGGACGCGTTGTCGCAGCTGAAGCGGAACTGATCGTTCCAGTAGAGTTCTCCCGCTTCGTCGCACTCCAGAAATGCCCACGAGTTCCATTCCGTGTCCATCTCATTCTTTCCGTGCATCTTCCGCCGCTCCTCGCAGTATGCGAGTTTGTTGCGGAAGAGCCGCTCGAAGATCTCGGCCCACGCGGCCTTTTTCATGATCTTCTTCGATTCGATTCGGCCTGCCGCCTGCGCGGCGGAGAACTCCTTGGCCTTGCCGGACGTCGCCGTCGTGTCCGTCCTGCCCTGGAACGAGTCCGTGATGCCGAGGATCCGGCGGCTCTCCTCGTAGACGTGATTGAGGTACGCATACGGCCACTCGAGGTCTCCGGTAAAATCAAACTGCTTTACCTGCGCCAGATCGGACTGCGGCATGTACCACAGCTCCTGATCCTGGCCGTCCATGCGCAGGCCGGGATTGTCCGGCATCGCGATCTTCGTGCCCCACTTGCTGATGCGCGTGATCATCTTCCGGCTCAGGTGATTCACCGTGTTCTGCTGATCTTTGATCTTGTCGCAGTCGCTCTCGCCCAGGAACGTTCCCCATGCGGTCACATTCCGCTGCAGCACGACAGGGTAGATGTTCGGGCGATAGTACGGCACCCAGTATTCCGTGTCTGCCTGCGTCTGCGTGTTGTACGGAGGCAGCGTCTCAGGCCCCAGAATCGTCTCTGCGCCGCTTTCTGCCTCCGGCGTCAAACTACCCGCTGCGCCCGCGATTGTCTCGTCCGGCGTAAACTCCGGCTCTGCCGCAGCCGGTTCCGGTGCAGCCATCCCCTGCAGGCGGTTCAGCACGTCCTCGCGGACGCCCTTCTCGCGCAGGTCGGCGATGGTCATCCAGCGTCCTTCCTCGTCCGTCTCCTCCCAGCTGCGCGCGCCGCAGTAGGCGCAGGCGTCCTTTCTCCGCCGCTCCGGCGGCAGCCCCTGCGGATACTCACCGTTTACGGTCGGGCCGACCATCTTCCAGTTTGCCGAGTCCGCCTCGGTCTGTCCGCACTTTTTGCAGCGGCGCAGGCGGCGGCTCTGGCAGTCCTCCAGCTCCTCGCAGACCGTGTCGCCCACCCAGACGATGCGTCCGACGCCGCCGTTCTCGTTGCGGTAGTAGGCTGTCTCCAGCGTGACGAGGTCCTCGGCCGTGCTGGCCTCCTCGCCGCGCAGGCTGGCGTCCTCCTCCGTCTCGTCCGAGACGTCCACGCCGTACCGGCGCTTGACATAGCCCTTGGTCTGCGGCATGCGGATAAACATGTAGTCCATGTCCTCCGGCTCCTCTACGCCGTCCTGCGGGATGTAGCGCTTGGGATGCAGCACTGTGATGCTGTTCTCGCCGACGGTCGTGTGCGTCCGCTGTGCGCTGTCCCACTCCACGAGATACAGCACGCCGCCCTGCACCTTGCAGGTGCGCTCTGCGCGGTCGTTGATGCGCTCCGCTGGCAGCCGGTCAAGCTCGTCCAGGAGCATCGCCTCGATCATTTTGCCGAGCAGGTTGTCCTGCTGTCGGCTCGGCGTTACCTTCCCGGTCGGCATACTGTTGTCGATCTCCGATTCGATGTTCTCGCTTGTGATGTTCCATACATGCGGCGTTTCCGTCGGCTCGTCGATCCCGTTTTCTACCAGTGGCCGCAGCGCGTGGCCGCCCTTGTACTGCACCTCGCGCGCGTCCATCTTGTCAAGCTCCCCGGCGTAGGCCTGCAGGTTGCGGTCCAGCTTGTCCTGCCACTTGTGCAGGGTCTTTTTCTCGTTGTCCATGTTGCCTCCTTAGTGCAGCGCACTGCCGACGTAGTATTCAATGGCGAGGCTGTGCAGCGCCCACTCTCCCGTCGCCTCGATGCGGACCCGGAAATGGTCGCACCGGTGCGGCACGACCGGCAGGTAATAGCTCCGCTTGCCCGCTGCGGTCAGCGTTGCGACGCTTTTCCACGTCCCGCTGCTGTCGTACTGGATCTTGACGGTCACGCTCGTGCCCATCATACTCAGCCGCAGCAGCAGCTTGCTCACGGCTTTCCGGTTTGGCGACTCCATCGTAAAGTCCGCAAACTCCACAAAGCTCGCCACGGCCTCCGTGTTTTCGGCCCACGGTCCGCCCGGCCCCTTGAGCGTCGTCAGCTCCTTGCCTGTCGTCATTGCGATGATGGACGGCAGCAGCGTCTCCGCGCCCTCCGTCAGCGCCATGCTGTCGATGTTAGGGCTGTCCTCCACGGTCCAGATGCCGCGCAGCCCATCATAGTGATAGATCCTCGGCCCGTCCTGATTTGGCGTGAGCTGGATATAATAGTCCGTTCCGTCGCTCTGCGCGAGTCCTCCGCTGTACTCACCCGGCCCAAAAACCTGCTGCAGGTCCTGCGGGTAATCTCCGTCGTAGGCCATCATGCCCTGCGGCGAGTAGTAAAACAGCAGTCCGCCCGCTGCGCCGAGGCTGTGCTGCATGCCGTGCGCCACGCCCGGTGCGAGGATCTCGCTCGTCTGGAATGTCGTGGCGTCCGCCCCGTAGATCCGCAGGATATAGCCCTCGCGGAAAAACGTGGGGTAATGCCAGCCGATGCCGCCCGTGATCTCGCCGCGGGTCTGCAGCTCCACGTACCAGCTGTCCGTGCTCAGCCCGTCAAAAACGTAAAAGTTCGTCGGGTCTCCGAGCGCGCTGGCAAAGATCTCCTTCTTGTCCGCGCCCCACAGGCGGTTTTCGAACTCAAAGCACACGTCCATGTCCGGCACGCTGCGGCGCAGGGTGATCGTCCCCGTCTCGCTGTACGAGGTCTGCTTCTCGCCGCTGGCGCTCAGCGGAATCTTAAAGCAATAATCCGAAAAGATGAGGCTCTTTGAGCCGATCTCGCGGATGATCGCGATCTTGTTGTTGCCCGGCTCCGTGGTCAGGCCGTCGATCTCCACGGCGTCTCCGGCCTGAAATCCTGCCTTTGCAAGATCGGCCGATGCCGGGAGATTGATCGTCAGCGTATTGGCCGTGGCGGCGGCTCCGTAGATCGTCCCGTCCGAGATCGTGATCTTGGTCGCCGTCAGCTCCGCCTCCATGCTCACGACCCACGCGCCCATGCTGCTGTCCCACTCGTCGCCGGTCCAAACGAAGAGCGACCATTTCGGGTCCTGCGGATCGTTATTGGTGTTGATGACGTATGCCGTTCCCTTTTCGGCGCTCGTCGGCAGGGCTGCCGGATTGGCCGCCGTCCCTGCAACGGTGTATTTTGCCTGCACCAGCTTTTTCGCGGGCATCAGCACGATGCGGTCCCCAAAGCGTATGAATTTCGTCTCTCCCGCCCCGATGTATGCTGCCTTGAGGTTGAGCAGCGCCCGCTTGTACCACAGCCAGCCGTCCTCATCGACGTACCACATGGCGTGGTTATCGAAAAACATTTCCGTTGCGCTGACCAGCTCCCCGCCGTTCCGGCGCTTATCGCGAGAGCGCAGCAGGGGATAGTCCCGCGCGCTCATATTTTCCATGTCATAGATCTCGCCGTCCCCGGCGTTCGGGTGGTGCCGCAGACCGCCGAACTGCACCTGCTGCGACCGCGTGATCCCGGAGCTATAGGCCATGCCCGGCAGTCTACCCATTCTGTCTCCCCCGTTCCAGCCGCTTTTTCGCGGCCTGCATCTTTCGCTCCGCCATGGCGGCCCGGTCGCCGGTGATCGCGTCCATTTCGTTCTCGACCTGCCAAAATAGATGTTCGAGGCCCGCCATCAGTTTGCGGTGCCAGCGGTTGAGCGCGGCCGTGTCAGCCGCGGCGTTGCCGGTCAGCTCCGGCGGCTCTCCCGCCAGCTGTCGGATATTTTGCAGCATATTTCCCTCCTATCTCAGAATGGGTTGCCCCATTTGCCGATCAGATAGGCCCGCTCCGTGGCGTCGGCCGATCTGTAGTCCTCCCATTGATCCTTGTCCCATTTGACGCGCTTGTGCCTCGTCTCTACGGTCGCCCGCTGCTGCTGGCGCACATAGTAGGTGATCGCCAGCGCCATCACGCAGTCGTCGTGCGCGCCCTCGACCGCCTCCGGCCGTCCCTTGCTGTTGCGGGCAAAGGTAAGCATCTCGTTAAGGCAGTCCTCATCGTCGATCAGCTCCGGATGCTCACGCATGATCCCCTGCAGCTCCGCGATGATGACCGGCCGCGTCAGACGGTCCGTCTTAAAGCCGAGCGCCTCGCGCACCACATGCGTCAGGCTGTCCTCGACCTGCCGCACGAACTGCCGCGGATACCGCAGCCGGGAAAGCTCCTTGATCGGATGCGTCGAAAAGTTGGCCTCGATGCCGACGAGCGCCTGATTGTACCACATGCCGAGGCACCATACCTCACGGGCAAACAGATCCTCGTCGGTCCTCGTGCGGTACTTTGCCACGAGCCGTCCCGTGCTGTTATCGATGACGCATGCGACAAACCAGTCCGACCCCTCTCCCGCCGTGTCCGCCCCGATGACGTAAGGGTGTCCCGCCTTTGGCTCCTCCCAGACGAGCGTCTCGCCGTCTTCCGCGTCCGTAAACGCTGCGTCCGTGATCGCGGTCTCGTCGTAGCGGTAGGCAAATCTCCCGCGCCGGATCGGCTTTTTGCAGTGCAGCAGCCGATCCATCAGGATGGCGCGCCAGAAAATCGTCTGGCTCAGCACGCCCCACTGCCCGAGGCAGTAGACCTGATAATAATACGGGTCCGTCTCTCGGAACGCCTCCAGCGTCAGGCGGTCCTCCTCCGGCAGAAAGCGGTTATCCTTGTACGTCGTCCGGCTCGTCACCACGCGGGCGTCCTTGCAATCGAAAAACCGCTTTTTGAGCCAATGCGTGATGGAGATCGGGTTAAACGAGATGATGATCTGCTTGTAATACTTTCTCTCGCCGCGGAGGCGGATGTCCAGCTGATTAAAGTCTCCCTCCAGCAGCTCGCTCGCCTCCTCGATCCAGATGCCCGAGATATCGTGGATGGACTTGAGCTTTTCGACGTCGTCCAGCCCGGCGAACAAAATTTCGCTCCCGTTGGTAAACGTGATGTACATGTCGCCGCTCTTGCCGCGCGGGATCATCTTGACGGCCGGTCCGTAGTACTGCATGGCCTGCGCCTTGAGCTGGTCAAAGCAGCTCTCGCGCAGCGTCTTGGCGACCTTGCGGACCACGAGCATTCTGTGCCCCGGCTCCGTCGCGCAGCGCTCCAGCACCTTGCGGCCTGCAAAAATCGACTTGCCGCTGCCGCCGCCGCCCATCAGGATCAGGTGCCGGTGATGGTCAAAAAATAGGGGCAGGAAAACGGCGTTGTTGCTCTCGCACAGCTGCTTGTACCACAGCGCAGCCTGCAGCGCCTTGTCGTCCATTTTCCTGCCCCCTCTTTACTTACTTACGCTCCATCAGGAGAGCGTGCTGCCGAAGGCGACGCCGCCCACCGCGAAAGCGCGATAGTCGTAAAAGCCGCCGGTAAATCTGGAATTTCCCTTCCACGTATTTGCATCGTTCGCTTCGATCTCGCTGCGCACGGTCAGCGGCTTGCGGTTGATGTTGACTGCGCCGAGGTTGCGCTTGTTGTACGCCAGATCGGCGAGGATCCACGGGTAGCCGCTCGTGCCCATGTACGGGACGAGGTACGGCGTCACGATGACGTTCCAATTGCCGAACTGGTAGTTGTACTTGTTGCCCGCGGCCGTGCTCGTGTCGTGGTACGCGCCCAGCACGCCGAATACGTCGGCCTTGGCCTTGGCGTCGTTCGGGATGATGATGGTGTCCGGCGCGAGGTTGCCCACGTCTCCGCTGTCGGTCTTGAGATTCTGCATTGCCGTCGCCACGAGACCGAGGTTTGCCTCGGAGAACGCGTTGGAGAATGCGTTGCTCTGCGTCTTGCCCGTCTTCTTGATCTTGTGAGACTGCGAAAACAGCTTCACGTCGTCCTTGGCCGTGAGATCGAACGTCTCGACGCCGACCTTCACGGTGTCCTTATTCTGGATCGCGTTGCCGAGCAGGCCCCAGAAAAAGTTGTTCTTTGCCCGGCGGAAGTCGTCCAGGAACTGGATCGGCTGACCCTTGAGCACGCTTTCGAGCTTGTCCTCCATCATCTCCATGGAGATCGAGAAGCTGCCCTTCCACGTGATCGGGCGGAAGGTCTTGAAGTAACCCTGCTCGATGCCGCCCTGCGGATACGCGCCGTTCTCGCCAACCGGCTCAAAGCTGTTGCTGCCGGTCAGGCCGCCGAGCGCCGTGCTGGCCGTCGTGATCGGGATGTCCACGAAGATCTCCTCGAGGATCTTCGCCTCCTCCGAGTTCATCCACGCCTCATACTCTCTCTCCAAGAGCATGCGCAGCGGAGACTGCAGCTCGCCGAAAAGCGCATTTGTGGTGTTGCTGGCTTCAGATACGATAATGCCTGCCAAATATTTCCCCTCCTGTCTCTGTTAGCCCGTGCTCGTCACCGTGCCCGGGCGGATAAATCTGCCGCGGACCGTGTCGCCGATCGCCGTGCCCTTGTATGCCACGACCTCAAAGACGCCGTTGGTCGTGGTCGCCGTGGCCTTGGATCCGGTCGTGTCGATCGTCACCATCTGGCCGACGGCCGCGCCGGTGTTGGCCGCGCTCCACTCCGTCTCAAAGATCGTCTCCTCGTGCACGCGGATGCAGGGGATCACGTCCCCGGCAGCCACCGTGCCGCCGTACATGCTGATATAGTCCGGCCGCGTTGCGCCGGTGCACTTTGCAAGCTTGCCGCTCGTGAGCGTCAGCGCCATTCCGACGGTGCATGCCCCGATGGCGGATGCCTCGAGGTATTCCCACGGCTCAGGCTGACCGTCGCGGTAGCTCTGCGGTAAAAATGCCATTTGTCCTCCTTCCGGCCGTTATCCGGCCTTGTGTGTCTTGTTGTAATGTGCGGAGATCTCCGCATCCGTCGCATTGGGGTTGAGTGCCTTATAAAAGGCCTTGACCCCTGCCGGGACGGGTGCCGGGGTGTCTCCGGTCGTCTGCCGTGTCCGCTGCTGATGCTGCAGCCCGGCCGCAGCGTTTCGCGCTGCCTGTTCTCCCGCCGCGCGCTGGCCGCGCTGCAGGGCATCAAAGTTTGCAAGCCGGTATGCGTCGACGTAGTTGTTGCCTCGACGCACCGCATCGGCAAATTTGGAGCCGGTCTCCATCGCCATGATGTCGTCCAGCGATTTGATTGCGGGATTCATCCGGCGGATCTCCGCCAGCTCCGTCTCGCGGCGCTGCGAAAACTCCTGCGCTCCGGCTCTCTGCTCGGCTGCCTCGGCGCGCTGCTGCGCCTCCTTGGCTCCGCTGAGGATCTGCTGGATCTCCGGCGACTGCATCAGGGCCTGCTGCAGCCCCTCCGGTGTCAGCCGTCCTGCCTTGAGGTCGTTTGCCAGCTTGGCGTTAGCCGTGGCGGTCTGGAATGCTCTCCAGTCCTCCATGTTTTCCACGGTCTTGCCCGTAAACGGATCCTTGATCCCGGCCTTGCCAAAGACCTCTTTCTCCCACTTGGCCCGCTCGGACGCCAGTGCGGCGTCGATCGCCTCCCTCTGCTCCCGCTCTCTGCGGGCCGCAGCCTGCTGGCGGCGGGTCTCCTTGTCCTGCGGCTGCTGCGCCTCCTCCTGCGGAGCGTCCTCCGCGTCCGGCTGCGTCTCTGCCGCGTGATCTTCCGCTTCTTCGGTTTCCGCAGGGGCGGCGACCTCCTGCCCGTTTTCGCCTGCCGGAGTCTCGTCAGCGTCAGGGGCGGCGGCTCCCTGCTCGTTTGCGCCTTCTTCGGGCTGCGGCAGCCCAAACTTCTGATACCAGTCCATGTTGTCCCTTTCTGCCCCTCAGGGCGTCACTTGTTGCTGCCCGCGTTGCCGCTGAGCTTCTTTCCTGCCGTCATGCGCAGGTCCGTGCCGGTGTGGATCCGGCTCTGATCCGCCGTCGGCTTTTTGCCAAAAGGCGCCTTGACGTACTGCTGTCCGCCGTGGCCGATCTTGCCCGCGTAGCCGTCTCTGCTGTCTGCCATGCTGTCCCCTCCTCTCGCCGGTTTTGGCCATTTTACCCCAAAAGCCGTGTTAGTTACCGTCAACTTGTCATGCCGCGTAAATATGCAAAAAGAGCGCCCCGCGGTTCTCCGCAGGGCGCTCTCTTTCCGGCCTTATTCGGTTTTTTCTTCCGGCAGGCCCGCCACGCTGGTCAGCAGGCTGAGCACGCCTGCCAGCGCGGAAGCGCTGGCCACAACGGCCCAGTTGACCTCGCCGAGCACGGCGCTCGTGCCGATCGTCGCCACGGCCGTCTGCGCCACCGTCTTTACGGCGCGGATCGCCGCGGCTTTGAGCCACTTTTTCCAGTTTCTCATGGTTTTCCCCTCCTCATTTGATGCCCATCCTTGCCAGCAGCCACGCGACGACCGCGCCGACTGCCACGAGGATGATCTTTTCCACGACTTTCTCCCAGCGCTTTCCGGGCGCTGCCTGCAGTGCCTCGATGCTCTTGCGCACTGCCTTGATGTCCTCGCCGCTCTTGGCCACGTCCCGCCGGATCGTCTGTTGCTCCTGCGCCATCACGGCCACGCTCGTGGCCAGCTGGTTTAACGCCCTCTGGTCCCGCTCGAGGCCCTCGATGCGGCGCTCATTGCTCCGGCTGCGGTCCTCCGTCTCCTTGAGCTTGACTGCGATCTCCTCCTGCGTCACCGCCTCACCGCCTCTCCAGATACTCGAGCTTAGCGTACCCGGTCACGCCCGCTGCGTCTGCGACGTACAGCCACTCTCCCGTGTGATACCCGTAACAATTGCACCTGCTGCCGTCCGGCATCACGCGGAGGCTGGCATACTGCGTGCCCGGTCCCTTGCGCAGGTTGAGCCCGCCGTTTGCCCGGACGGCGTAGCCGCGCCGGTATCCGGCTGTGTACTGCTTCGGCGGCTGCACTTTGTTGTCGGGCACGACCGTCGCGCCGCCGGAATACACCGCCTTACCGCCGGGACCGTATACGCTGTAGCCCGTCGGGCAGGCCGCAATGGCGTTGCTGAGATCGCTGTACGCCCCGATCTGGCTGGCTGCGTCGCCCCAGCTCTTGCGGATGCGGTAAATTTCCTTTGCGCTCGGCTCCGGCGCGGGCTGCGGCTTGCCCGCCAGCAGCTCCGCCACGCGCCGCCGCAGCATCCCCATCGTGTAGCCGTGCCGCGGCCACCAGTTATCCGGGTCGTTGTGGTCGCTGCCGTATCCGCGCTTCCCCGCCTCGTTGTGGCTCACGATCTCCGTGATCGTGGGATAGGCCCGCATCAGGTGCGCGCACAGTTCGGCCGCAAGCTCAAACGTTTCGCGGCAATAGTCCGCGTCTCTGTGGTCGTCCTCGCAGATTTCAAACTGGATCGCGCAGTCGTTGTAACTGCCCTTTCTGCCGGAGCCGACGCCCCAGCACCGCATCTGCCACGGCAGCGTCTGACATACTGCGAGGCTGCCGTCGGCCAGCCTGCCGAGAAAGGCGTGCACGCAGACGTACAGGCCTTCCCGGTTCCAGTCGTTCCCATACCGGTTTTCGCCGAGGACGGCTTGCGTTTCGGCCGCCGTCAGCTTGCGCTCCTGCGGCTGATACTGCATCAGCCCGGCCGTCTGACCCGGCGCGGGCTGCACGTACCGGCTGATGCTCGTGTTGTTGGCCGCCGTGCTGTGCACCACGATCTTGGTCGGCGTCATAAGCCTCCCGCGCTGGTAGCACTCGTTGGCCACCAGCAGGCACTGATACTGCTGCATCTTGTCCTCCTCCCGGCGCTAAAGCGCCTCAAAATAGTACTCGTCCGTCAGGCTCTCCGCCTTCCCGGACCGGATCGCGATATACCGCCGTATCCCGTCGGTGTACCGCATCCCCTCCTCGATGTGCATGCCGGGTACAAAGTAGATCATGATCGCTCCTCCTTACTCGATCGCCTCGTTAATTGTCGCCACGACCTTTGAAGCATCAGTGCAAATCATGGAAACGCGGAAATAATGTTCTCCAACAGCAGTTACGACGACGCTATCTCCAGCATTCTTAAACGTCATGGCATTCCAAGTAAGCCCGTTATGCAGATATGTCGATGTGCTGAACGTTCCGCTTGCATTGTGCAACGCGATTGCGCTGTAACTATCATTCGACGCAGGGAGGCTTGCGCCCTTGATGCGGAGCGTATCTCCCGCTTTCAGATGAATCAGGCTTGCCGCATCTTCATTGGCTCCGATTGCTGCATAACCACTCTGCGCCCGGTTCGCGCCGCTGGAGGTGCTGAGCCTCGTGTTCGCAGAGATGCCGATGGTGTCGATGATGTTAGTGACCGCTGCCGCGCAGGTAATCACAATATCGCCCGTCACCTTGGCAATAGTGATTGTACTACCAGATACCGCCGACGCGGAAATGTCAGCCCCGCCCATCGTTACGGTGATTGCGCCGAGCTTCTTGTATGTGCCAGTCGGGGAGAGCGTCGTGGTGTAGGCCGCGCCTTCGGCGATGGTATCCGCCGTGTTGGACGATGCGCAATTGGTGAGGTTGCGCGTGATGTTGTAAGTCACAGACGGCGCAGAGGCAGCCGCAGTGATTACGACCGCTCCCGTCACCTTGGCGATGTTGATTGCACCGTTGCCTGCCGAATAAGCCGTTGCTGTGATATCCGCGCCTCCCATTTTGACCACTACGGACGTGATCGTCTTTCCGCTTTCCGGCGTGATGGTCGCGGTGTATGCCTCGCCGTAATCCACATAAGACGCGGCGTTGCTGATCGTGCAGCCTGTGAGATTTTTGGTGATCGGCTGATACCAGTGCAGTGTCTCGGGCGTTCCATTGGTCATAGCCACGCGGTAAGCGTTGATATCAGCCAATGACATTCCGCACGTCCCCACGGCGAAAAGGACGCACTTGTCGCGGAATGTGCCGCCGGAAACGGCGTTGATCGCATTGATAAGCCCCTTCCAGTCTGATTCATTGCGTCTCCGTGCAGTCGCATCGGACCCGGAGCCGGAATAAAATGTAGTCAGCTCATAGTCCTTGTCGATGTCCGATTGACTCATGCCGAGCAGCCCCTCCAACACGCAGGCCAGCGTCCCGGTACGATCTGCACCTGCGGTACAGTGAAAATATACCGGCTCCCGATGCGTCACTGCGTCGATCACGCAGCGGAGGTAAGTCTTCCATGTCGTTACCGGCGTCAGAGCGTACCATGCATACTGCTGTGTGCGTGTGTACCACACGTCGCCGCCCAGCGGGGAGGCTGTCATGCTCGGCTCGTCGTCCGCTCCCCCGCCTTCACGGCCACGGAGATCAAGATCATGCTGGATGCCCAGCTCGCCGACGAGCACGGCCCGGTCAGCCGCCGCCAGCTTTCCGCCCCGGATCAGCAGGCCATACTTCACTGTACCACCGTCACACGGCCATCCGCCAAGGTCACGCACGTTCCAAGCGGTTGCCCCAGCCGATGTGCGTATCCAACGCAAGGCATCCAGCGGTTTTAGCGTTCCGGCTTTTCCGCCTGACGCGAAAGGCGTCAGAACGTTCGGCACCTCATTGTAGCGCGTCACACCGCCAACCGTCTGTCCGATGGGCTTGTAATTGCTCACAACTGCTGTCGCTGGCGCATAATTGGCGATTTGAGATGTGCTGTAGTCGCCGGGATCATAGGTCACGTTTGCCAGATAGTTCCGCACCGGCTCCGGACACTGATGCCACTCGATAGCCTCCGCGCTCGTCGCCTCCACCTCCACGACCTTCCCCCCATACGTCGCAAGCTTTCCATCCTTTACCAGTACCTTAGTCGCCATCGCTTACCACCTCAACGTAGAGCCCCACCAGTTCACTCAAGGCATTGTGTACGGGATTCCCAGTATCGCGGATGCACTTATACAGCACACCGCCCTGCGTGTAATACTTGCCGTTTTCGAGGACCATGTTGCCCTCGTAGGGGATCGGATCATACTGTGTCCCGTCGTGCTCCTCGTCGATGCGGGCGTACAGGCTTTCCGTGCCCGCTGCGCCCGGCACCCACGTCTCCTGCGACGTGTGCGCCTGCAGCACCTTATACAGCTTGCCACCAGATACCAGCTTGTCTCCAGCCGCATAAGCCTTGCCATTCTCCCAATCTGGATAAAACGCAATCATCCGCAGTGCTGTCTGATCATCCACTGCCAGCGTGTTGATCTGCTGTTTAATAAGCATTGCGCCGACCTCACCAACTGTTAGGGGTCTACGCTTCTCCGCTGCCTCATCCCGAAGCTTTGCTTCTTCCAGTTCTGCAATTTCTGATTCAGTCATGTCGATATATTCGCCATTCACATATTTTTTCAATTCTGGGGTCTCCTTTCAGTATCGTCCAAAAACTATAGCTGTTATTTTCCCAGCATACGGAGCGGGGAAGGAAATAGACAATTTTCCGTCATTTGTTTGTTCAATTCCTTGTTCGACCATCCACATTGGAGTCGAAATGTTATAGTTAAGTCTCACAGGCATCAACAAACGTTTTGCAACCGTCATTGCTTCAAGGCTCCTCTCAACATACAACTCTGCATTGTTGTTTAAGCGTTCCTGAAAAAGGAAATAGCCGACTTCTTCCCCGTTGACTTTCACTTCAATATTTTTATTCGTACCCCAGTCTGCTGCCGTATTTTGATCGAGCTTTAACCACAGTTGGAATTCTTTCATTGGGTCACTCTTGCTTAAGTTCACCTCGAACGAAGATACTTCTTCTGCAATTGTGCTACTCCCATCGTACACTTTTACCCAGTTATTTCCCCCGCCACTCGGCAAATCCACCGGCGCCCACGCGGTCGGTTTCCCGCTCGCGTCGACCGCTGTGATTTTGGCGATCTGCCCGACCGTCGCGCCGGTCACGCCGAGGGAGAGGTCCGTGCTGGCTGCGCCCTTCTGCGCCATCAGCTGCCACTCTCCATCAACGCCGGGGATAGCCCCTGTGGCAGGGGTATCGGAGGCAAATACATAGCTGCTGCCTTCGTAGGACACGGCATCCAGCCGGTTATACGCCGTTTGTGCAGAGTACTCTCCGCGCCAGTTGATGGATGCGCCTCCCGCTCCGACCTCCTGCCAGACGCCCACATACTCCGTCGCAGACATCCCGTATATGACAAAGCCAGCGCCGATAGTCGTTGCCTGATTGAGCTGGATGACGGAGCCGCTGCCCACGGCGATCAGGTTGTTTGCCGTGAGGCTTCCGCCCTCGATGGTGACGGTACCGGAGTATAGCTCTGCGCCGTCTCCTTTGGAGATGCACATCCAAACTGTGCCGTCCTGCGGCAGCTCGGCCGCTGGGATGCCGATATAGCTGGCTACGGCGCTCATCTTCCGCAGCCCACCGCCGGAGCTTCCGCCGGATCCTCCCTCCGGGATCGTGATCGTCAGCGCCTCGGAGCCGTCGTATGTCCCGGTTGCCGCACCCGTAAACGTCAGCGCAGCCGGGTTTTTCAGCGCCGTCGGTAGTCTATTTCCCCACGCTGCATTTCCATCCGCTCCGACCTGCAGCAGCTTCCCGACGTCTGCTGCCGCGCTATCGGGTAGCAGCTTGAGCAGCGCCTTTTGCGCTGCCATATACGCCGCCACCCACGCCGTATCCGGGATGTACCCGATCAGATCCTTGTCTCCGGTGTAGATCTTGATGAGCTTTTCCGTCGTCCAGCCGTTCGCGCCGTCTGCGATCGGGATCGCTCCCTCGGCTGCGTCGGCCATCGCCGTCCCGAGATTTCCTAGCACCTCCGGCAGATCGCCGCCGGTCGGCGGGTCTACGAGTGTAAATTCCAGCCCGTCTGCCGTGATCTTGTCCGCGATCTCCGTCTTGTCGGCCTCGGTCAGCGCGTAGTCGGCTCCGGGGTCTCCCTGCGGTCCCGGCGCACCCGCCGCGCCGGGATCTCCCTTGGATCCCTTGGCCGCGCACAGCTCCCACAGCTCGTCCACGCCCGGCTCGTCTCCGGCCGTGCTGTCGGCATCGTCTGTCCAGACGTAGCAGCTGCCGTTGTGCTCCACGGCATCGAGATGCGCATAAGTCGCGGCTGCATCCCACGCCCCGCGCCAGTGAAATGGCTTGCCGTCCTTGCCCGGAGCGCCCGCTGCGCCCTTGAGGCTGGCCAGCCACTCCGTCTCCGTGCCGGTGTAGCCGTGCGCCTTGGCGATCCCGTAGGCGCTCAGGTAATAGCCCTGCTCCACGGCCCTGCCGTAGACCGGCCGGATGCACTTGGCAATGTGCCGCGCCAGATCGTTCCAGGCGACGTTGTACCGCTGCATCGTGTTGGTGTAGCGCTCGTACTCGCCGTTTGCAAAGTCGACCTGTGCCTCCATCCACAGCAAATAGATCCCGTCGTATGGATACGGCGCGGCCAGCGCCTCGGTCGGCGTCGCCGTATACGGCGTGATCTCGCTTAAGTCCAGCAAAAAGATCTCGTGGAGGATCTGTCCCTCAAGCTGATTGATCCAGTCCAGCAGGATCGTGTCGTCGATCTCCGCCGGGACCGGCTTGAGCTTGCGCAGCCGCTCAAACAGTATCGTCGCTGTCATGTGTCCCCTCCGTCCCCGGCAGCTGCATGCCCTGGATCTCGCGCAGCAGCGCCAGCTTGTCGTCCATCGTCATCTCGCCGCCCGTGATCGCGGCTCTCGTCGGCGCGTCGGTGCTGATCTCCCGCCGCTCGCGCCAATCGTAGTTTGCCTGCAGCGCAAATTTTGCGCCCGCTGCGGAGTTTTTGTCCTCGAGCCGCTCCTGCAGGTACGTCTCGATCACCCGCTTGGCCTCGTCGCAGATGTCGTGCGTTTCATCGGCGGCCAGATACTTGCTCCATGTCTGCCTGCTGATGCCCAGCCTCCCGCACAGCCCCGTGATCGTCGGCGGGCTGACCCAGCTCGTCCTGCTGGCTTGCGTCCCGTCCTCCGTCACCACGCGCACAAAGCGCGTCGCCGTGTGTCCGTACCGGTCAAACTCCGGCTGCCCGTCGTCGTCCAGCACCGGCTCCTCGCGGTATACCGGCTCCCGGTAGCGCAGCGCTGCAAAGTATTCCTGTACCGCGCGCCGGAGCGCTGCGGGCTTGTATGCCTTTTTCCGGCCCATGTGCATCCCCCCTGTTTGCTGTAAGGATATCACAATAGCCGTGTTAGTTGCCGTCAACTTTTGTGCCGCGTTACCATGCCTCATACAGCCGCTTGCGCGCCCGGTAGAGTGTGCTCTCGCTGACGCCGTGCGCGATCGCCGCCGCCTGCACCGTCATTTTGCCGCAGCACCAATCCCGCAGCGCAGCGGCGAAGGCCTCCTCGCCGTAGGCCGCCTCGAGCAGCTTGGCGTCGATCCGTTTTTTGCCCGCCTTTCCCATATCCTCGTAGCTGAGCAGCGTAAAGTAGATCAGGCCCTGCCGCCGGTACGGCAGCCGGATCCCGCTCATTCGCCGGAAACTCATCCCCTCGCCCTCCTGTCCATGCACGATATCCGCTATACCGTGTCGGCATAGCGGTCCCATCCCCGCCCGAGCGCCGCTCAGGCAGAGTTCTCCCGTATGATCGGCGCGGCATATCCCATCCGCGCGCGCGTTTGTTTGGTCCGCGCCTGCGCATGCCCCCGCGCGGACCGCGAGTCAACTTTCTTTTTCTCGATTTTCGCCGCTTTCCAGCAGTTCGCGGGCCGTTAGTTTGTGCCCTCCGAGCTTTTTGCCGCGCTTGCGGGGCACGTAGCGCAGATATGCCCCGGCCTCGCCCTCGACGTATCTCTCCTCCAACACCCTCGCGCCCTTCGGCGCGCGCATCTTGGTGCACAGCACGACCTCTCGCTCCTCCGTCGTCGGCAGAGCAGCCCCGCGGCTGACTTTGTATTTTTTGCGGTCCGGCACACGCCGCACCTGCTTGAGCATGTAGTAGGCGATCGGGCTGTAGTCGTCCTGGCCTCGGAGGCTGCGGATGTTGACGCTCCCGAGCGTCCAGGCGTCCCGCAGCGTATCCCAGCTGAGGCTCCCGTCCGTCTCCATGCAGATATGCACGTGCAGACGCACCAGCTCGCCGGTGTCGCCGTCCATGTCGCTCGCCGAAAGCGTGTAAAACGGGATCACGCCCTTGTCCTTCCGGCGCAGGCGGCGCAGCCAGAGCATCGCCTGATGCTCTGCGGCATCGCGGAGCTTGTCGGGATCGTCTCCGGCTGTCTCGCGCAGCTTGTCGATCCCCTCGTCCGCAAAGCGGAGCGTCACGAGCAGCCCTTTGTCCGCCGTGCAGTTGCAGTTGAGCAGGCGTGCCAGGCGGCGGACTGCCGTGTTAAAATTCTGCTCCTGCTGCCGCGGCGTCGTCACGCCCGTCTTGCGTCCGCGCGGACGAGCGTTGTCGCCGACGTGATACCGCGTTTTTTCTACTACTCCGTTTTTGCAACGATAGGTCCGCTCCATGATTTTCACCCTGGTCTCCCTTCTCCCGCCACTGCGGGGCTATACATAAGCTTTTAGCAAGCCATTAAATACGCGCGTGCGCGCGTATTTAATATGGTATCACGCACGCGTGTGTTTCAAAAATCGCACGCGTGCGTTTCCCGTGTGTTTGGCTTTCAAGGTCCACATTTTCGCCCTTCCGGCGGTTCCGGCGAGGCCCGATCCCCCGATCGGCCCCCGCCGCAGCCTCTGGCTGGCGCTTATTTCGTCCATTTTGTGCATTCTGCACAAATTTTAATTTTGTTTTTGTGCATGTTTTTTCTCCCTGCCCCTTGATATACCACGCATCGCGTGGTATAATACAATCAGTAAATGACCCAAGGGTCAAATCAAAAACGGATCACAAATTGAAAGGAGCAAACTGCCATGAAGAAATACGTTGTATTCCCCGAGGGTCTCCCCCTCCCGGTTGTTAACATGACCGAATTGGAGCGCGAGCGGATTCTCCGCCGCCCTGTCGTCTACTTTGATACAGCCCGCGAAGCAAAGGCTTATGCAAGCAGGCATGCGCGTGAGAATGAGTTTGGCGTTGTCGTCGTTCCGGACGTCTATCCTTCCATAGATTGGGAGTACATCAATGCAAACCCCGAATGGTGGAAGGTCGGTCAGTTCGTCCCGCTATATTGCGGATCTAAGCGTACAATCCACAGCCGTACAAGATGGTCATTCCACAATCAAATCCCCCATCTGTTTCTCGTCCGCGGAATCTACGATATCTACTAAAATAATATTGGAAGGAGATCACCACCATGACCATCAACCAGTACCGCGGCTGCATCGCCGAGGTATTTGCCTACGCCGAGCGCGATTTCTTCGTATCCGACCTCGCGCTCTCCGAGATCTGGGGTGACGCCCCGGAGGATCCCATCCCCGATGCCCGTCTGGCCGCTCTCGGCCTGATCTGGGATGCCGCGCACCGCACCGTCCCGGAGATCGCCAAAGCCGCCGGTCTCAGCAACCGCAAGCTGGCGGAGCGGTTTTGCATTCCGTACCGCACCGTCGAGGACTGGGCGGCCGACCGCCGCGAGCCTCCGCTCTACGTCCGCCTGATGCTGCAGCAGTGCCTCGGCCTCCTGCCCAGCCCGGATGCCCTCGCCCCGGCCGAGTCCAAGATCACCATCGTCCTCACACCGGATCGTTTCCTCTCCGGCTCTCTCAGCGGGGAGATCATCCTTGCTGCCACTTCCGGCGGCGTTGTCTTTTCGGCTTCGGCCGTCGACCGGGACGGCGGCCGGTACGAAGTGCTTTGGTCGCGCTCCACCGGCTTTGACCGCCCGTCCATGGTCCTCCGTGACGATGTCGACGTCACCGATCAGATCGGCCGCGTCCTTTCCCCCGTCGTCCTGAGCGGCGCCGCCGACAACATCCTGTTCCTGGACGATGCCCCGCACCTCGCTTCTCCCGGCGCGTCCTGGTATGAGGCCAGCGCGCACGACATCTATGATCGGCAGCACACCGTCTACTGGGAGATCGTGACCGAGGACGGCCGCACCGGCATCGACGTCGAGCATCCCGTTATGGTCAGGCGCGGCAGCGAGTACGTCACGAGCCGCATCTGCACGATTTATGATGATCAGTTCAACGCGTTCCTGCCCAACGACCGCGGCTACGATAAGCGGACCGACCCGTTCCGCGCCTAATATCCTACCACCGATCCCGTGTAAGTTTCCGTCAACCTTTCGGCCGTTCCGCTCGGCCCCGCATCCCTGCGGCGCTGAGCGCAGCGCCCGTCCGGGAGCCTCCTGCGAGGCTCCCGGCTTTTTGTTTTTTAGGGCTTGGGGAGATACCCCGCCGCCCGCATCGCCTCCGTGGAGATCGCGACCTTGGCGTCCATCACGTCCTCCCACCCGGCCTCTCCGTGCGCCGCCACGGCCAGCCGCGCGTCTGTCGGGCAGTAGGCCCGCTCCTCGTACACGCGCCCGTCCCGCAGGATCACCTGCATTGGCACCGGCTCCGTAAAAAAATACTTGTCCCGCGCCATCTCACAGCTCCTCCGGCAGCGGCGGCAGCCTTCCGACGTTATCGCACCAGCCGCGCAGCTTGCCGTAGGACCCGTAGGCCTTGGCCCCGTTGTCCCATAGGTACCGCGCCAGCGCCTCGATCTCGTCGAGGCCCCAGCCCTCGAGGATCGGCTCCTCGGCCGCCTCTCGCGCCCGTGCGATCGCCAGCAGCTCCGCCCCGCTCTGTACGCCTCTTGCCCGCGGGATCGTCCGCCCCGCCGCCTCGCACGAAGTGCAGATCCATACCTGCGTCGGCTCCATCTCCCGCCCGCAGCACCGGCACAGGCGCGGCTTGTGCCGCCTCGGCCGGCCGCGCAGCCGCTTTGCGGCCGAGCTGCTCTTTCCCGTCTTTGCCATTCCGTCATCTCCTCTTCTTGGTGTAATCGATCTCCCGGATGTAGGGATGCCGCACGGCAAACGGCACCGTCGCCTCGCCAAAGATCTCGCGCAGCGCGCCGTCGAGCTGCTCCTGCATGTAGTCCTGCTCCGGCCCCGGGCGGAAGGCCGGGCCGAACTCCTCCTTGAGCTCGTTGAGCCTCGTCAGCAGACGCACGATGCGCTCCCGGCCCCATACATCGTCGCCCATCGCCTGCTTGTCTCGCAGCGCCACGCACAGCATGTCGTGCACGATCTGCGCCCCGGAGTCCAGCCCGATATCCAGATACCGCTGCCGGTCCCGCTGCACCCGCTCCGCGTAGTTATTTTTCATCCCGGTATTCCTCCGGCGGCACGCCGCCCAGCAGGTCCGCCGCTTCTTCGAGTGCGACTCCCACAGCGATCCCTCCCACATACAGCTCGGCTTCCCAACGTCTCATCGCTTTGCTCACGGCCAGCAGCCTGCCTCTGATATCTTCCGCTGCCGCCCGCATGGCCGCAGTCTGGCATCGACTTTCCGGCGCCCATGCCCTGCCGCGCAGTGCGTCCGGATCAGGGCAGATATCCTCATAGCAGGCCAGCTTTTGCACCGCCGCCTCGTGGTCAAAATTTCCTGGCAATGTCACGCCGCCGTCTTCCCGCCGGATCGTGATCCGTTCCCCGGCGGCCTTCGAGGCCGCCGCCCCGGCGCTGTAGAGCTTATAGATCATCTCGTCGATCTCTTCGTTCGCGACACGTCCGCCCCGCGCCCCCAGCAGTACCTCTGCTGCCTCATAATATGCCTTCGCCAGTTTATTCATCGTTGGCCTCCTGTCCGCAGCTGTCCGCCATCGTCCGCGACGTCTCGTCCCATGCCCTGCGATCGGCGATCTGCCTTGCTTCCTCGAATAGCCTCTCCAGTCTCTCGCGCTCCGCGAATAATTTCTCCAGTCTTTCGCGCTCCTCCAGTTCCTCGTCCTTCCTGTCCCGGATGCGGTCGCCGCTTGTCACCGGCTCCGGCGCATCCTCCTTTTCTGGGCTTCCCAGCCATTTGATCAGGCACTCGCGGCATGTGTTTGCCTCACAGGGATAGCCCTGTCCGTGCAGCACGTTGCACAGCCCACTCAAAAGCTCATCCGACTCCGCCAGCTCCTCGTCCGTCATCGCCCGGATGCGGTCGCCGTTGGTCATGGGCTTCGGCGCGGCCTGCGCGGTGAGCGGCTGCACGGACTCCACCATGGGCTTGCCGCTCCCGCTGCCGCGCACCACCGGCGCAACGTCGGCAGCGGGAATGCTGTAAAAGTTATCCGCCAAATCGTTATAGGCGTCTGCGTAGATTCCGCTTTCCCCGCCAAGCTCTTCAAACGCTTTTTGACATTCTTCCGATTGCTCACGGATATAAGCGATTGCCGCCTCGCGGCTGATATAATCAGTCATCCTTCTTGCCCTCCGTTTCCTCCGTCCATCTTCGCGCCGCAGTTTGTTCCCTTCGCGTCTCCCCGGCAGGGTGTCGCAAACAGCACGCAGCCCCTCAGGTTTCTCCGCTCCAGATCGTGCCGCCATTGCGCCTTTACCTCTCTATCGATAGCCTCGCTAATTTCCATTATCGTTCCTCCTGTTCAGTTCTCCCGCGAGCGTTCCGGTAATCCTTTAGCTTCCTCCCGACGATTATCCTGTTCGCCCACTCCCGCTGAAATCTCCTCCACTCTTTGTCTGGTGCACGCCCCGACTCATCGCGGTATAACATGGCAAATGGCATCGCTCCCGCCTCCATCGCCTCTCGGCACCGCTCCTCAGCGTTTTCCAATGTGTCGCCTTCATACCCTACTAGCACATAGCAGGCCAGTGCATTAGATTGCTCTGTTATCCCTACTTCCCGGAGCAGTCTCCCCATTTCCCGCAGCGGCTCTAAATCGTCTTTTGTATCGTATGCCGTGTATATGCGCTTTGGCCGCACTGCCGCGAGGAGCCTTGCGTGCTCTGCTGTTAGCAGGCTCGGCTCAAGTCCCCCAGAAAATACGGCGCGCTCCGGCTGACGCATGAGCATGTTGCACACGCCGCGGAAGTGCTCCATAGAGGTTGCCAACACGTTATCATCGAGTATGTTCCATCCGTCCACGATCGGCAGCTCTCTAATTTCCCCGTTACAGCATTTCGGGACGCTGCAAAACCAGCAGTTTTTGGTGCATCCCCTCGACGTGAACACAAGGCCCTCCCGGATGTACAGCCCCGGCACAAAGTCGCCCATCCGATCACCGAAGGCGGGGCCTCCTACCTCAACTGGGATCCCAAAAACGGAATAGCTCTCATAAAGCTCATCCACATCCGGCAAATCCCACGTGAACGTTGCGGATATATGGATTTCCGACGGCTCCGATCTCGCTATGGCTGCGATCGTCTCCATCGTTATAGCCCCCACAAAGGCCAACTCGTCGTTCGGTGTCGCGGACGTCCGCCGCGGAAACACGCGCGCTATTTTTTTGCTGCCTGCGTCCATCCTGTCTCACCTCCTAAAAAAGCCGCTCCTGCTCTGCCAAATCTCCGCGGCGCTCCTGTTCCATGCGCTGCCGCTTGTACTCGTTATACTGCGCCCTATAGCGATAGCTATCGCCAAAGATCGCCCACGCGGCCCGAACTACGTTGGGCTCATACGGCCGGATCCGCTCCAGATCCGCTGCGGCGCGGGCAGAGATCGCGCAGCCGCAACACCCGGTGCGCTTCAGCCCGTATACCTCATATGCGTCCGAGTATTTCAGGCCGTAATAGGCCTTGTACCACGCCTTATCCGCATCCGATACGTAATACAGCGGCCGCAGCCGGAATTTGCCGTTTGCCGTCTCTGCGAAGCACATGCTCCCGCTCCCGTCTCCGCGCGGCACGGAGCGCATTCCGCCCTCGTCTCTTCGCTCTCCTGTGATTACCATATCATATTGCTTTTCGATGGCGTGCGCCGGTTGCTTTTTGCAGATATCGCAGCACTTGTTGCTCACCTGAAACGGGATCGGATGCTCCCGCACAAAGTCCAGCATGTACTTGCTGCTGTTGATTACCAGCTGGATTTCTGGCCGCGGCTCCCCGGCAGAGTTGCAGCAGCACACAAAATTGATCGTCTGCTCGCAGCCCGGATACCGGGTCTTGAGCTCCGCGCGCTTCGCGGCCTTATCCTCTGCTGCGTTGTACTCATCGTGGATCTCCAGCGGGATCTGCTTTTTCTGGAGGCCTTCCAGCCCGGCCGACATGATTTTGGAGACAAACGGCTGGCCGTACTCCCTCGTTGCCTGCACGATGTTTTTCTTTGGGCGGACGGTCGTGATCCCTATGCCGTACCGCTCCGCCTGCTCCTTTACGTGCCTCCTCGTCGCCGACATCTCAAGGCCAGTTTCGAAAAAGTAGTAGTTCACCGGCGGCAGAGTAAATACCTCGCGCACCTGCTCGATCAGGTGCAGCAGGATATCGCTATCGCTTCCGCCGGAATAGCTGCACATGGCGTTTGGATGCTCCCGGAGCCGCCGCGCGATGATCCCCTTGATCGCCTCGAATTTCTGCGGCGCGTCAAAGTCCGCATACGGCGGGCGATTGGTGTACACGGTGGAGCGGAATTCCCCGCTTTTAGCTTTCCTCATCGCGCATCCACCCCTCCAGCTCCTCCTCCTCGATCTTGTACACCGGCTTGATCTGATACCGGCAGTACTGCATCTCGAGGCTTGCACCGCGGCTCTGCTCCCAGCCGGGCAAAAATACCACGAGGTCGGCTGCGCGGATCATCGCAAGGCACACGTCCATGTATACCTTGCCCGGCCATCCCTCCGGCAGCTCCGCAGGGTTCAGTACCTTGTCGGCCCTTGGCGTACCGTAGTAGTGCTCCATGCTGATCGGCCGGTCCTCTCCCTCCCGCAGCAGCATCCGCTTCGCGGCCGCAAACCGCGCTTTGTAATCCTCTACGCCGGTGATCCCACCGGCAATGTATATCGTCATCTTTCCACCTCCACGAGTTTGCCGCCCCTGCAGGCGTACCATGTGTTTGGCTTGATGTTCACGCCGTCGACGATGCCAGCGGCGACGCTCGAGATCTTGCCGCTATCTGCCCGCTCGACGTCGAACAGCGCGCAGCCGAGCGCGCCCATCACTCTGCCGCCAGCATCGGTTGTCACGGCCACGCCGTCAGCGCCTTCGGCTCTGGCTTCTCCGTTCGTCCCCGTAGCCACGGCTGATCCCCACTCTCCCACAGCTTTGGCTTCCCCTTGCGTCCTCGTGGCCAGCGCCACACCAAGATACCCCCTAGCTGTTGCTCTCCCGTTGTATCCCATGGCGACCGCTACGCCCCCGAAGTCTGATACTCTGGCCCATTGGGCGTTTTCCATCACGACAACAACTCCGGTTTTCCCATTACCGGCGCAGATGTTTCCCGCGGGAGATCCTTCCCGCTTTTTTCTCCTCCAAAAGTTCACGTTGCTTCTCCTCCCTTTTTCTGGTAATATCTTTCCCGCGCCTTGGCGTTGATCTCCTCCCGATGGGCCTCCCTATAGGCCCTCGCTTGCACCAGCAGGCGCTCCCGGTTTTGCCTGTAATATTCCTTCTGCGCGCCCGGGTGCTCTGCGCGCCATTTTCGGAAGTATTCCCTGAGCTCCGCCCTGTGGGCCTTATTGTATTCCCGTGCCCGCTCCCGCGCCGCCTCCTTCTTGGCCGTATCACCCCCGACGGGCGGCGGATCCTTTGCCTTTCGCACCGTCCCGAGCGCCCGGTCCCTCGCGTCGGCCTCCCGGTAGTCATCCAGATCCATCTCATCGTTGATGCAATCCGGATACGGGCAGGCCTCGCACTGCTTATCGCATACGCTCATTCCTGCGGCCTCCCGATCACCCTGCACCCGCTGCGCAGGCCGTCGCGGTCAAATTCCACGACGTACCGGTTGTTTTTGTCCGGCCCGCTGCGGATCACGCCGACGCCGTAGTGCCACGTCCCCGTGCACACCGCCAGCACCCGCTCGCCGGGTTCCCACTTGTGCTTCCTCCCCATGCTGTGCAGCTCCTTTCTGATGCTTGCGGCCGGGCAGCGCCACAGCGGCGTGCTCGGCCATTTTGCGCAGAGCGGCGCGTGCTCTACCACGCGTCCCGTCACTCCGCACCGGTAAAATTTTGCATCGCGCCCGGCGGCCTCCTCCCGGAGATACCGGCACGCGCGGCAGACACACTCAGCCCTCACGCGGGATCCATCGTACCAGCAGCGCCGCCGCGCCCAGCAGACCGGCCCCGATCCACGCCGAGGCGCGCATCACGCACACCCCGAGGATCATGCAGGCCATCGCGGCCGTTGCCAGCACCAGCATCGCAACCTTGCGGTCCGCGTCCTGCTGCGCCTGTTTTGCCCTCTGCTCGGCCACGGCCGCCCGCAACTCCGCCTCCCGGCATCTGCGGGCCTGCGCTCTGGCCTCCGCCTTGCGGTTCAGCTCGTCGAGCCGGGCCTGCTCGATCTGCGCCGCGCTGCTCATCCAGTTCATTTCGCTTCTTCCTCCAGCCATTCTGCCGCCCGCCTTGTGCAGGCCTCCTCGAGCGTATCGTCCGCTCCGTCGTTGCGGTAGTAGAGGCAGGTGCCCCGCTGATTGTACTGGCAGCTCTTGCACCATTCGGCCTCGACGAGCGCCGCCGCCATCGTCGACGTGCTCTGCACGATCCTTGCAAAATTCTTCATTTGACATTCCTCCTGTATTTGGAGAGGGCGGCAGGTATCGAGCCTGCCCTCCGCGGCTTGTGCTCTCGCCGCGGCCGTCCCTTGCGCGCCCTCAGGTCGGGCGGATCACGCGCCGCCCACCGCGCCCTCCGGCTTGAGCCGGAGGGACTGCAGCCGTTTGTAGTTTCGCTCGAGCTTCTGGATGTCGATGCCCCACGCCTTGTAGGCCGCCTCGGTGTTCACGTGGGTGGCGTTCCAGCACGGGAGGCCCATGGAATCCATCTCCTCCTTGGCAATCGCCTTGAGCCGGTATACCGTACCGTCGGATGTTTCAAACAGCTCCTTGATATCCTTGTTGCTAAGCTCCAGCCGCTCGTAGTAGAGCCGCAGCGCCGTTTCGATATCCCGCACCTGCGGGACCCGCACCCGCCCGGTCCTCATACCGTCCCGGCCTCGTTGGTCGTCCCGGCGTCCTGCCCGGTCACGATCTGCTTGGCCAGCTCCTCGAGCAGCTGCTGCTGCGCGCTGAGCTGCTGCTCCTTGTCGGCCAGCTCGGCCTCCCAGTCCCGCAGGACTCCCGCCTGCTGGTCCAGCTCATCGTGCATGTACCCGATCTCCTCCCAGTGCCGCATCTGCATGTCGCGCGCGTTGCGCCACATGCACTCCTGCGCCTCGGCCTGCCGATGGAGTCTGCTGCGCTCCCGCGCTGCCAGAGCCTCCTGCAGCACCACCAGTGCCAGCCATGCGCCCAGCGCGCAGATCATTGCGATCCTCATGTCATCGTCCTCCGTTCATATTTGTCATTGCGAGGAGGCCGAAGGCCGACGTGGCAATCTCTGGCCCCCGCGCTCTCTCACTCATTCCGTTTATCTACGGCAACGATCATGCCGTAGATGCAGCCCTTGACAGCCGCCATCTCCGCCGCCGTCATCTGCCCGGCCAGCGTCAGCAGCTTGTCCGTCATCTGCTTCAGGCTCTCGCTCATGTTCTCACCCCCTTACTCCGTGATGTACCCCATCGCGATCTTGGCCGCCCGGCGGAGCTGGATGCGCGTGAGGCGCATGCGCTCGTCGGCCGTGACCAGCCGCGTCCATGCCTCCTTCTCGGCGGCGCTGTTGACCAGCTCCGGGATCAGGTTGCACCATTTGCATTCGGCGTCCTGCAGCTCCCTCCTGCACTTCCCCGATTCTGCATCCTTGGCCTGGAACTTCCGCATGCCCTCCCGGTCATTGACCTCTGCCGGATTCGCGGTCGGGTTTGCCGTCTTCTCCGTGCCCTGCTTGGGCTTTTCGTCCCCCTGCTTTTTGGCCTCTTCCGTCATTATCCCCGTGAGCAGCGCCAGGATCGCAACGCCGCCGCCCACGTCCTCGCCCCTCAGCTCCGCGCTGTAGGCCTCGAGGATCGTCGACCGCAGCTTCCACCGCACGGCCTGCTCCTCTTTGCTTCCCGCCGGTTCCTCCGGCAGCATCTCCAGCATTATCCGGTACTTCTCCGGCATCGCCGGGATCTCGATCTTCTTTTCGTTGCTCATTTCTTTTCTCCTTTTTTCATTTTTCTTGCAATCCGATCCCCCGCATGGTATCCTTTCCGCGAAAGGAGGTGATTTTGTGCCTAACTTGTTGATTGTCTACTTCCATCCGGCGGCTCATCATGATCGGGCAGAGGTTGCAGCTCTGTTCCCGGAGGCGATCCATGTTGACGAGCACATCCCCGGCGCGTTTGAAATCGTGGTAATGCTCCCTTACAGTGAGGTACGGCATCGTATCTACGAGGCATTCGGGCTCGAGAAATACTACATTGCCCGCGTCGCTGTCGGAACCATCCACGGCAATTAGCCCCTCGCCTGTCCGTAAACCTTGCCCCGGCCCTTGTGCCGGGGCCTCCCCGGTCGCCGAGGCCGCTTGACTGTTTTGCTCACCACGACCACCTGACCGCTCTTGTCACGGTAACAGTATCGGTGCACCCAGGTCTCCATCGTTTTCTCTCCTTTCATCCTCTCACGAGCATCATCCCAAACAGGGCCAGCTGAGCCAGCATCCCCAGAAGCACCCCGCTGATCGTCAGCAGCGTCCCGCGATCGACCATGCGCCGCGCAGCGAGCACGCAAACAAACGTTCCCGCTGCGGCCGTCGTGATGCAGAACATGATCAGCATCCCACGCATCCCCTCTCCTCCTTTCTTCTTTGCGCTACGTTGTGGCACTATCGTGCCTCGCAGTGTCATCATATCATCCTGCTGCGCATTTGTCAATATGTTTTCGCTACATTGTGGCATATTTTTGTTGACTATTTCCACAGTGTGTGCTATTCTGTCCCTGAGAGGAGGTGAACTCATGGCCGAACCAATCAATGAGCGTATTGCTCTTATTCTTAAAACCTCCGGCCTGACTCAGGCTGAGTTCGGCGAGCGTATCCATATCAGCCGTTCTCTCGCGGGGTCACTCTGCACCGGCGCAAGGCAGCCCTCCGATCGGACGATCCTCGACATATGTCGAGTCTACGGCGTCTCGGAGCTCTGGCTGCGGGAGGGGCAGGGCGAGATGTACGTCCAGCGGACCCTCCGGCAGGAGATCCTCGACCTCGCGCGCAGCCTTTCGGAGGCCCCGCCGGGCGACCTTCGGCGGGACTTCCTGCTCGCGCTGGCCGACCTCCCGCCGGAGTTCTGGCCCAAGCTGGCCGACTTCATGGAGGGGATCCTTGCCCGCCGCGCCGACGATCCCGGCACCTAGCGCAAAGCCCGCAGCACCCGCTGCGGGCTTTTGCTTTGCCCGATCCGATAGGGCATCTGTAGAGGGGCCGCGCTGTCCCCTCCCGGCTCCGCACCCGCGCCCCGCACCGACCCCCGTTAAAACGCGCACATCCCCCAAGTTTGTCATTGCGAGGAGCGAAGCGACGTGGCAATCTCGCGGTACAAGTCTTGACGGCCGACCGCCTCCGGCGAATTCGTCCCGGTGAAGGCCGCAGCCGCTCTGCCCGATGCTTCCGCAAATAAAACAAAGCAGCCACCGGTCTGCTAACGGTGACTGCTCTGTTTTGCAAAAAGAAAGGAGATTTTTGCTTGTGCACTGAAAACGAAAGAAAGGATCGATAAACGCTTACTACCCTGCGCCCCTGCCTATATTATAGCGCATCGTTTTCATATTCTAAACGCGAATTGCGCCGCAGCGCCCGAAGAAACTGCAGCAAACTGTAAAGCTCCGCCTCCGTCAGGTGCGCCAGCTCCCCGATCACCTCTGCCAAAATGTCCATCTTGTTTCCTCCTTTTCCGTCGTAAGGGTTGCCCCTCCCCCTCATTCTATCATTTTTGTGCATTTTACACTCTGTTATTTGTGCAATGTGCCGCTTGATATCCCCTGCCGCTTTATGGTATACTGCAAGTGTCAGCCACGTCCGCTCCCTGTAGGGGCCGGGCATGCCCCTCCCGGCTCCGCACCCGCATCTCGCCCCGGCCCCCGTTAAAACACGCACATCCCCCAAGTTTGTCATTGCGAGGAGCGAAGCGACGTGGCAATCTCTGGAAGGAGTGTTGCTTATGCCTGATTATCCATCCCCCGCTGCAAAGCGCCGCCGCATTGTGCAAAACATTGTCACGGCCCTGTCCCTGATCCTGTCCGTCGTGCTCATCATCGTCCTCGCCACCGCCGAGCCGGATAGCTCCGTTTACCAGCGTGGCTTTGATTCCGGCCATGCCTCTGGCTATGTCGAGGGCGGAAACGATGCCATAGGCCCCGCCTATGATCGCGGCTACGCCGCCGGGAAGGCTAAAGGCAAGGATATCGGGTATTCCGCTGGCCGGAACAAAGGCTACCTTGAGGGGAAACAGTACATGCAGCCCCGCATCAACGAGCTGGAGAAGGAGCTCAGCGCATATCGCGTCGCCGAGCGGCAGCCCGAAACTGGCCGGGACGCGATGGCAGAATGGCTTGCGGCTCGCGCTTCCGAGCCGACCAGCACATCATACATTGCCAATACCGCTACCGGCAAATTCCACCGTTCGACCTGCAGTTATCTCCCGGAGGAACAGAATCGGGCCTATTACAGCTCCGCCGAAGAGGCTCGGGCGGCCGGATATTCCCCCTGCGGCCACTGCCACCCCTGACGCACACACATCTCCAGCACGTCCAGCACCTCTCGCCGCCCCTCCGGCGGCAGCCGCAGAAACTCCCGCACGATCTCCTCCTCCGAGGCTGGCCGTCTCCCACAGGCGGCCAGCCTCAGCTCATCTCTGGCTCGCTCCACGCGCTTCCTCCCGTCCGGCTGCATCCTCCGGTACTCCCGCACAAACCGGTACTTGATCCATCGCTCCATCCGTCGCGCCCCCTTTGCACCCGCATCGTACCACGCCCCGCCGCGGGAAACCATGGCCAGAACCGGGAACTGCGCCCGCTTTTTGCAAAAATCCGTATCCAAAACTGCAATCGTCAGGAGGCGACACCATATGCCACAGATCTGTGACCGGCTCAATGCCGTTAAGCAAAAGTCCGGCCTCACCCTCACCGCGTGGGCGGAGCGCTCCGGCGTCCCCGTCAGCACGATCTCCCGCATCCTCTCCGGCTGCACCGAAAATCCCGGCCTGCAGACAGTCGTCGACCTCGTCGCCGCTGCCGAGGTCCCGCTGTCCGACGTCCTCCCCGACCTGCTCCCGCCGCCCGAAGCCGCACCCGCTGCGCAGCCCAGCGATGCCCTCCTCGCCGAAAAGGACGCCCGCATCGCCGCACTCGAGCGCCTCGCCCGTTACCGCTCCCACATCTGCTACGCCCTCGGCATTATCTGCCTTGCTCTGGTCGCCGTCCTTGCCTTTTTACTGGCCTACGACCTGTGCAACCCCCGCGTCGGCTGGTTCCGCAGCTGATGCCCCCAAGGAGCGCACGAACATGCCGATCACAAAATTGCAAAAAAAGCGCGACGGCCTGCAGGGCTATCGCGTCCGCGTCAATTATACCGATCCCGACACCGGAGCCTACCGCCGGATCGAGCGCATCGTCTACGGCAAGGCCGAGGCCGCCGAGATGGAGCGCCAGCTCAGCGCCGAGGCCAAATCCCCCGCCCCTACCGCCGACGACCGCCTCACCGTCGCCGAGTTTGCCCAGCAGTATCTGAAATACAAGTCCACTGAGGTCCGTCCAAATACGCTCGCGCTCATGGAGCGCCACCTCCGTAACCACGTGCTCGATTTTTTCGGTTCGCTGCGCCTCCGGGATGTTTCCCCCCGCCATGTCGCCGATTGGGTCGCATCCCTGCACGATTCCGGCTGCGCTCCGTCCAGCGTCTCAAGCTATTACGTCGCCGCAAAGTCGATGTTTGCAAGGGCGGTCGAGCTTCGCATCCTCCGCGAGTCGCCGTTCGGCCGTCTGCGCCTCCCGCGGGATACTTCTTCCGCCGCGCCAAGGCAGGACTTCCAGTTCTATACGCCGGAGCAGTTCCGCCGCTTTTACGCGGCCGCAGAAGCCTCCGCCTCCTCTCTGCAGGACTGGCATTACATCATGTTTTTCGTTATCGCGTTTTATTCCGGTATGCGCCGCGGCGAGATCCTCGCTCTCCGCTGGACGGACATCGACTTCCCTGCCCGCCTGATCCGCATCCGCCGCAGTTACTCCGCCGCCGGTCGCGCTGAGCAGCGCGTCGAAACCGCGCCGAAGACCCCGTCTTCCGTCCGCGATCTCGGTATCCCCGCCCCGCTTGTTGATGCTCTGCAGGCCCATCTTTCCCGCCAGAGCAGCATGCCCGGCTTCTCGCCCGGCCTCCTCGTCTGCGGCGGCCCATCTTACCTGATCGCAGCAACACTGCGCGCCCACTGCATCGCTTATGCGGATTCCGCGGGTCTCCCTCATATCCGCGTCCACGATTTCCGGCACTCCCACGCGACACTCCTCGCCAATAACGGGATCAATATACAAGAGATCGCCCGCCGCCTGGGCCACGCTAATACTCAGGTCACATGGGCTACCTACGCCCACCTTTATCCGCGCGAGATCGAGCGCGCGATCACCGTTTTGGACGCAGTTGCTCTCCCTCCGCAAGGGAAGCCATAATTTCGGTGCTTTTTCGGTGCGCGCACCATTTTCTTCCCATATGCGTACCCGCAAAGCCTTGTATTTCCAATGATTTCAAAAATATCTATGCGAGTCAATTCGTTTTAATGTATCACAGATAGATAGTGATACTATCAGAAAGCTGGGGTGCCTTATGACCCAAAAGGAGCTGCGCGAGCAGAACCGCGCCGCCGTCATTCGGGCGGCACAGGGGCGCTTCCTCGCCCAGAGCATTGACAAGACCACCATCGCCGAGATCGCCGAGGACGCCGATCTGACGCCGATGTCCGTCTACCGCTATTTCGGCAGCAAGCAGGCCATTGCCGTCGCCGTCGCCAATCATCTGCTCGACGCATATCTCGCCGAGCACAGTGCGCGCTGCGAGGCCGCCCGGAGCGGCGCGCCGGAGAACGGTTATGAGACGTTTTCCCGCATATTGGGTGCATATATCGATACCTACGAGGCCCATCCGGAATACATCCGCTTTCTGCAGGACATGGCGTTCTACGCCCTGCGCGAGCAGCTGACGGAATCCGTGCGCTACATGTGCTTCAGCCGCCCCGTGGCGACCGGGCTGGACAAACCGGGGCGCGAGGCACTCGTGCGCGGCATGGAGGACGGCTCCGTCCGCCGCGATCTCGATCTTGAGATGGTCTACCTCAATCTCGTGAACCTGCTCACGGGCGGCGTCAATTTCCGCATTCTGATCGACGAAGCAACACAAATGAAGATCATCCGCTCGTCTGCGGAGATCCTTCTGTATTATGTAAAGAACTCCGGGAGGTAAGAACGATGGAAAAGAATTATGTTGTGATGACCGACTCCTCTGCTGACCTGAATCCGGCACTGGAGCAGGAGCTGGGCGTGGATATCATCCCGCTGAGTGTCAACTGCGGCGACCGGACCTTCCTGGACTATCCGGATGAGCGCGAGATCAAAACCAGCGAGTTTTACGGCATGCTGCGCAGCGGCGCAAACGCCAAGACCGCGGCCGCGAACGTCGAAACGTTCCTCACGGCAATGTCCCGCCATCTGGAGCAAGGCAAGGACGTGCTGTATCTCGGCTTCTCATCCGGTCTGAGCAGCACCTACAGCGCCTCCGAGATCGCCGCGCAGGAGCTGCGCGAGCGCTATCCCGAGCGGAAGGTTCTGACGGTCGACACGCTGTGCGCCTCCATGGGCCAGGGCCTGCTGGTCTGGCTGACCGTGCAGGAGCTGAAGCACGGCGCAACGCTGGAGGAGGCTGCAAAGTACGCTGAGGACAACCGCCTGCACCTGTGCCACTGGTTCACGGTCGACGATCTGTTCTTCCTGAAGCGCGGCGGCCGCGTCTCGGCGGCGACGGCCCTCGTCGGCAGCGCGCTCGGCATCAAGCCCGTGCTTCATGTGGACAACGAAGGCCACCTCATCAACGTCTCGAAGGCCCGCGGCCGCAAAAACTCCATCCTCGCGCTGGTCGACCGCATGGAGAGAAGCGCCATTGAGCCGGAAAAGCAGACCGTCTTCATCAGCCACGGCGACTGCCTTGCAGACGCGGAATTCCTGGCGCAGGAGGTCCGCCGCCGCCTGCACGTCCCGCGTATCGAGATCAACTACGTCGGCCCGGTCATCGGCGCGCACTCCGGTCCCGGCACACTGGCGCTGTTTTTCCTCGGAACAGCGCGCTGAGCCACATAGAATTCATAGAATTACAGAAAAACCGCTGCGGTCCATTGCTCGGATCGCAGCGGTTTTTCAGATATCTCTTCTGCCCTCGAGCGCGCGCAGCAGCGTGACCTCGTCGGCATATTCCAGCTGACTGCCGACGGGGATGCCGTAGGCAAGGCGCGTCACGCGCACCTCCAGCGGGCGCAGCAGGCGGGAAAGATACATGGCGGTCGCCTCGCCCTCCGTGTCCGGATTCGTGGCCATGATGACCTCGCGCACGCCGCCCCTGCCGACGCGCTCGAGCAGCTCGCGGATGCGCAGATCGTCCGGGCCGACCTGATTCAGCGGGGAGATCACGCCGTGCAGCACATGGTACACGCCGTGGTATTCCCGGGCGCGCTCCATGGCGACAACATCCTTTGGCTCCGCCACGACGCAGACGAGACCGTGGTCACGCTCCTCATCCTCGCAGATGGGGCAGATGTCACGGTCCGTCAGGTTCTGGCACACGGGGCACAGGTGGACAGACTTCCGCGCCTCGAGCAGGGCGTCAGCAAATTCCTCCGCCTCCTCCTGCGGCTGGGACAGTAAGTAAAACGCCAGCCGCTGCGCCGTCTTGCCGCCGATGCCCGGCAGCTTGGCAAACTGTTCTGTCAGCCGCTCCAATGCGGCGGGAAAAACGCGCATCAGAACAGGCCGCCGAGATTCAGGCCGCCGGTCAGGCGGGACATATTCTGCGACGCCTCAGCCTCGGCCTTGCGCATGGCCTCGTTCACCGCGGCGACGACCATATCCTGCAGCATTTCGACGTCCTCGGGGTCCACGGCCTCCGGATCGATCGTCAGGGAGACGACCTCGTGCTTGCCGTTCACAACGGCCTTGACCACGCCGCCGCCCGCAGCAGCCTCATACTGCTTGACCTCAAGCTCCTCCTGCATTTTCAGCATGTCCTGCTGCATTTTCTGGGCCTGCTTGATCATGTTCATGTTCATGCCGCCGCCCATCGGGCCGCGGAAACCGCCTTTTGCCATAGTGACATTCTCCTTTTTCAAGTTGGAATTTTTTCTTACTTCAGCTCGACCAGTTCCGGGTGCTCCTCCCCGAAGCTCACGAGCCGTGCAAAGCTCTCGTTCGGCTTTTCTGCCTTTCCGGAAGCGATGCGCACCCGCACGGGCCTGCCCAGCAGGGCCGTGGCGGCGTCCGACACCGGCCGGAGGACCTCCGGCTTGTTGATGAGGTTCCGCACGAATTCCGTCTCCGTCTGCAGCTCCAGAACGTCCCCGTGCAGCGTACCGCGCACCGGCGCATTGTCCTGCGTGGAGAACATGGCCTGCTCCGGCAGCGGGAGCGTCGTTTTCAGCCGCTTGACGAGCTCCGGCCAGAAGCCCGGCGGGGCCTCCGTGGGCGCAGGCTGCTGCGGCTCCGGGGCAGCCTCCGGCTCCTCCGACTCCTCCGGCGCTGCGGTTTCCTGCTGTGCCTGCTCCGCCTGCGGCGCAGCCGCGACGGGCACGACACCGCGCGCCAGACGCTCCTCCACGCGGCACAGGCGGGCATTGAGCGACTCGGCGTCCAGACTGGCCTCCGGCTCGCACAGGCGCACAAGGCAGAGCTCGGCGTCGATGCGGCGGTTCGCGCTGGCATTGAAGCCCGCCGCCGTATCGCGCAGGACGGCCGTGATGCGCAGCAGCTCGCCCGGGCTGAGCAGCGGCTGCAGCGTGCGCAGCTCCTGCGGCGTGCAGATGCCGGAGATCATCTGGATCCCGGCCTGCGGGGCCGTGCGCAGGATGAGCAGGTCGCGCGCCACGGCGCACAGCTCGTCCAGCATGGCGCCGAGGTCCTTGCCCTCGGCATACTGCGTGTTGAAAATCGAGAGTGCTGCAGCCGCATCATGCCTGCCGACGGCCTCCATGAGCGCCGCCGTCTGCCGCGCGCCCGCGAGGCCGAGGACCTTGCAGGCCTCGTCGACCGTCACCGCGCCCTGCGCAGCGGAGGCGCACTGGTCGAGCAGGCTCACCGCATCGCGCAGACCGCCGTCTGCCAGCCGCGCCAGAAACGCAGCCGCATCCGGCTCGAGCTCGATGCTCTCCTGATAGGCGATATAATTCAGACGGCCCACGATATCCTCCGGCACGATGCGCCGGAAGGCGAAGCGCTGGCAGCGCGACAGGATCGTGGCCGGCACCTTGTGCAGCTCCGTCGTCGCCAGAATGAACAGCAGGTGCTCCGGCGGCTCCTCGATGATCTTGAGCAGGGCGTTGAACGCGCTCAGCGAGAGCATATGCACCTCGTCGATGATATACACGCGCTTTTTGACCTCCGCCGGGGTATAGACGGCGTCGTCGCGCAGGGCGCGGACGCTGTCCACGCCGTTATTCGAGGCGGCGTCGATCTCCAGCACGTCCATGCACGCGCCCGCATCGATGCTCCGGCAGGCGGCGCAGCGGTTGCAGGGGTTGCCGTCCTGCGGGTTTTCGCAGTTCACGGCCTTGGCCAGAATTTTAGCGCAGGTCGTCTTGCCGGTGCCGCGCGTGCCCGTGAACAGATAGGCATGGCTCAGGCGGCCGGTCTGGAGCTGATTCTTCAGAGTCTGGGTCACGCCCTGCTGACCGACGACGTCGTCAAAGGTCTGCGGGCGGTATTTGCGGTAAAGTGCCTGATACATGTCATCATCTCCCAGTGCATAGTATACGCGAAAACGGCGCAAATTGCAATCGCGCCGCTGCAAAAAACGCGCGGGAGGGGCGTCCCTTCCGCGCGTTCTATTGTCCATTCCGATCCATGACAAGATCGCACACCCATATTTGAATCCGGAACCATTTCCGTTTCCCGAACAGCCAGCTCAGCAGCGGCGTCCTTGCGGCACACGGACAGATCCGCTTAATGCTGCTCGGTTCCCCGCCTGACATGGTTCACGGGAGCCCGTTGCGCAAGACCGATGCCTCAACACCGCTTATTCGGACAGCAAAACAGCACGAACCCGGGTATGGGAGTTCATCCCTGCTATAGCGGATTGCAGGTCACAGGGCACCGCTATCTCCCCGACTAGTGCGACCTTGTCACAGACCGGAATGGCCTGATTCAGCCCTCGTTCAGCTTCTTTTCAATGTAATCGGCAAGCTCACCAATGGTGGTCAGCTCTGCCATATCGTTCTGGTCAAAATCCACGCCGAGCTCTTCTTCCATGTCCATCATCATTTCGACCATGTCCATCGAGTCAAGCTGCAGGCTCTTAAACGTCGTATCCCAGTGCAGCGAATCCTTCGGGAAATCGAACTGCTCTGCCAGATATGTCGTGATCCGTTCAAACATCGTTCTTCGCTCCTGTCTTTGACGCGCTGCAAAGTCGCGCCTCTCTCCTCTCTATATCATACGGATTTTTTCCGTAAAGTCAAGAGAAATTTTTTCAGGGGCGTTCCAGCTGTCATCCTAAAAAGTCTTTCAGCACTTTAGAACGCGACGGATGGCGCAACTTGCGCAGAGCCTTCGCCTCGATCTGGCGGATGCGCTCGCGTGTGACGTTAAATTCTTCCCCGACTTCCTCCAGCGTATGCATGCGGCCGTCCGTCAGGCCGTAGCGCAGGCGCAGCACGCGCTCCTCCCGCGGCGTGAGCGTCTTCAGCACGCCCGCCAGCTGCTCGCGCAGCATGGCATAGGACGCGGCATCCGCAGGCTCCTCGGCCTCGTCGTCCTGAATGAAGTCGCCGAGGTGGCTGTCATCCTCCTCGCCGACCGGCGTCTCGAGTGAGATGGGCTCCTGCCCGATGCGCATGACCTCCTCGACCTTCTCCAGCGGGAGATGCAGCTTGTGCGCGATCTCCTCGGGCGACGGCTCGTGGCCCAGCTCCTGCAGCAGCTCATGGTTGGCGCGGGAGACGCGGTTGATGGTCTCGACCATGTGTACCGGAATGCGGATCGTGCGGGCGTGGTCGGCAATGGCGCGGGAAATTGCCTGTCGGATCCACCAGGTCGCATAGGTGGAGAATTTATAGCCCTTCGTGTAGTCGAACTTGCCGACGGCCTTGATGAGGCCGAGATTGCCCTCCTGGATGAGATCGAGGAACGGCAGGCCGCGGCCGACATAACGCTTTGCGATGGAAACGACGAGACGAAGGTTGGCCTCCGTCATTTTTTTCTGGGCCTCTTCATCGCCCTCGGCCATGCGCACGGCGAGCTTGTGCTCCTCCTCCAGCGTGAGCAGGGGGATCTTGCCGATCTCCTTGAGGTACATGCGCACCGGGTCGTTCAGGCTCATATTTTCGGAGAGATCCTCCGTGTCGATGATCTTCTCCTCCTCGATCAGTTCGAGGTCCTCCTCGCTCGGGAGCATCTCCTCCGGCTTGGACAGCAGCTCCACGACGTCGGAGACGTCGATCTCCACTCCGGCCTCGTCCAGCGCCTCGTAGATCAGCTCCGTCTGCTTTTCATCCGCATCGATCGCCTCGAGCGTATCGATGAGGTCCTTGGAGGCGATCTTTTTCTCCCGCTTTGCCTTTTCCAAAAGCGCGCGGAGCTTCTCGTTCATCTGCACCTGTTCTTCCATCGCTTACGAACCTCCATATCCTTTTTTCTTCTTCAGATCCCGCTGCATGGCAAGCAGGTCGCTGGCGTCGCTCACGCGCGCCTTGGCCCGCTCCTCACGCAGGATGCGCAGGTAATCCGCCAGCGCCGTTTCGGACAGCGGCGGCTCCTGCTTCTGCAGCACGGCCGTCAGATGCGCCATTTCCGCCGGGCTCAGGCTGTCCGCCAGCGCCGCAGGCGTGATGGCAAGATCGTTCTGCCACCGCTCGCGCAGAGCGGCATAGACCCGGCCGAACAGCGGCACGGAGAAATCCTCCGCCGTCAGGCCCTCCGTCTGCGCCAGCAGAGCAGGCTCGCGGAACAGCATGCGCAGCAGCCCCTCCTCCGCCACGGCGGAGCGGAGGTTGTCGTAGCGCAGCTCGCGCTGGAACGGCTGAACGGCTGCGGCCGGGTCCATCTCCCGGCGCGTCTCCTCGCGCTTCTCCTGCCGCAGCAGGCGCTTGCGGGCGCGGTCGATCTCCATGCGCAGCACGTCCGGCGAAAGCCCTGCCGCCTCGGCGGCACGCGTGCCGTAGACCTCGCGCTCCACCGCCGTGCCGAAGCCCGCGATAAGGGCGGCGGCCTGCTTGGCAAATTCCACCTTCTGCTCGTCCTGCGAGAGGTCAAAGCGCATCTGCAGCGAGCGCAGGCGGTACTCTGCCTGATTTTCGCAGCCCTCCAGCAGCAGGCGGAAGCGGTCCGCGCCGTATTTCTTCAGGAATTCATCCGGGTCCTTTGCGCCGCGCATCCGCAGGATGCGCACCCGCAGGCCCGTCCGCTCCAGCATGGGGATGGCACGCTGGGTGGCGTTCTGCCCGGCCTCGTCGCCGTCGTAGGTCAGCACAAGCTCATCGGTATATTTGGACAGCATGTCCGCGTGCTCCTGCGTCAGCGAGGTGCCGAGCGAGGCCACCGCACAGTCGAAGCCATATTGATGCAGCGCGATGGCATCCATATAGCCCTCCGTGAGGATGATGAATTCCCGCTTGCTTTTCTTGACGACATTCATGGCGAAAAGGTTCCGCCGCTTGTTAAAAATAATCGTTTCCGGCGAGTTCAGGTACTTCGGCGTCGAATCGTCCATGACGCGGCCGCCGAAGCCGATGACATTGCCGCGCACGTCGATGATGGGGAACATCAGGCGGTTGCGGAAGCGGTCATAGAGCGTCCCCTTGTCGCGGTTCTGGCTGAGGAGGCCCGCCTCAAGCAGTTCCTCCTTCGTGTAGCCCTTTGCCGTCATAACGTCAAGCAGAGCCGTCCAGCGATTCGGCGAATAGCCGAGGCCAAAGCGTGTGACCGTCTGGCCGGAGACACCGCGCTTCTGCAGATAGGCCCGCGCCTCCTCTCCCGCCGGGGTCTTGAGCTGGGCGTGATAGAACTGTGCCGCCGCGCGGCACAGTGCCCAGAGCCGTTCTTTTTTCTTATACTGCGACTGATAAGCGCCGTCGTCCGGGACCTCGAGGCCCGCGCGCTTTGCCAGAAAGCGCACGGCGTCGCCGTAGGTGAGGTTCTCGATCTCCATGATGAAATTCACCACGCCGCCGCCCTTGTGGCAGCCGAAGCAGTAGAAAATACCCTTCTCCGGCGCGACGGAGAACGATGGCGTCTTTTCGCCATGGAAGGGGCAGAGGCCGAACAGATTGCTGCCCCGGCGCGTCAGCGCGACATATTGCCCGACGACGTCCTCGATGGGATTCCGGGCGTTGAGTTCATCCAGAAATGCCGGGGGAAAAGCCACGGCTCTGCCTCCTTTCAGCCACGCACCTGCCAGCCGGTCGGAATGAACAGCTCGTCATACTTGTACATGGCATATTTGTCCGTCATGCCCGCGATATAATCGCACACGACGCGCGGAAGCCCCTCGAACGTGAGCTGCGGCTGGAAATCCTGCGGCAGCGCCTCGGGATGGGCGATGTAATAGGTATAAAGCTCCTGCAGGATGCGGCGGGCCTTGGATTCCTCGCCTTTGGCGACCGGATTCTTGTAGACGCGCTCAAACATGAACTGGCGCAGGGCCTGCATGGTCTGCTCGATCTCGGGCGTCATGCCCAGCTCTCCCGTGCCGCGTGAGTGGAAGATCATATCCGTCACGAGCGTATTGATGCGCTCGCGGTGGGTCTCGCCGAGCACATCGGAGATCTCGCGCGGAATGTCGTCATTCGTCAGGATCCCGGCGCGCATGGCGTCGTCGATGTCGTGGTTGATATAGGCGATCTGGTCGGATTTGCGGACGATCTGCCCCTCGAGCGTCTCCGGCATGCGGCTGTGGCTCGAATGGCCGAGGATACCCATGCGAACCTCATAGGTCAGGTTCAGGCCCTGCCCGTCCTTCTCCAGCACGTCCACAACGCGCAGAGACTGCTCGTTATGGCGGAACGGCTCGCCCATGACCTCCGTCAGCGCAACCTCGCCCGCGTGGCCGAACGGCGTGTGACCGAGATCGTGGCCGAAGGCAATGGCCTCGGACAGGTCCTCGTTCAGACGCAGGGCGCGCGTGATGGTGCGCGCGATGCGCGCGACCTCCAGCGTGTGCGTCATACGCGTGCGGTAGTGATCGCCCTCCGGCTGCAGGAAGACCTGCGTCTTGTGCATAAGGCGGCGGAAGGACTTGCTGTGCAGGATGCGATCGGAATCCCGCTGATAGCAGGTCCGCACGTCGTTTTCCTGCGCCTCCTCCGGCCGCGGACGGCCGCGCGTGGCATCGGAAAACTGCGCACGCTCACTGAGGCAAAGGTGCTCGGTCCATTCCAGTTCTTCCCGGATCGTCATCGGCATTTCCTCCCGTCTGTCGCTCGGCGCGTCCGCTCAGGGAAGCGGGAACGCGCGGTATTCCTGTTTTCCGATCAGCCCCTCGATCGTCCCGGCCGAAAGGTCGGTCACCCGCTCGAGGAAGCCCTGCGTCTGCTCCTCCGGCAGCAGCAGATCCAGCTCGACATCCGCGCCGAACTGCGTCTCGCGGATCATGCCGCCGAATGCGGCGACCTCGAGCCGGATGCGCTCATACCAGCTGTAGGGGCACGGCAGATAGACATTCGTCCAGATGCGCTTGATGGAGCGCCCTGCGGCGTCCACGGCGATCTTGGCTCCGTGAGCATAGGCGCGCACAAGGCCGCCCGCGCCGAGCAGGATGCCGCCGAAATAGCGCGTCACGACGCACGTTACATTGTAAAGCTCCTCCCGCTGCAGCACCTGCAGCACCGGCATACCTGCCGTGCCGCCCGGCTCGCCGTCATCGGAAAAGCGCGTTGCGCCGTCGCGGATGATGTAGGCGTAGACATTGTGGGTCGCATCCCAGTACTGCTCGCGCATCTGCTTCAGCCGCGCGAGCGCCTCCTCCTCCGTCTCCGTCAGGAAGATGTGCCCGATGAAGCGGGAGCGGCGCTCGATGAACTGTGCCTCGCCGTCGCCGGTGGGGACGAGATACTCCTTCATGCCTCCGGCTCCTTTACAAAGCGCTTCAGGCGGCCGAACAGCTCCTCGCGGCAGACGGCCTCGACCTCAACGCCCTCCGGCAGGTAATCCACGCGGAGCACCTGTGCCTGCTCGTGCAGCTGGGCCAGCGCCCCCGCGTCGGAATACGGCAGCAGGAACACGGCCCGATGGAGCCGGCCCGTCAGCGTCTCTTCGATGCGCGTGAGCAGCTCGTCCATGCCGATGCCGCTGCGCGCACACATGGGGATGTTCTTCTCGCCGATGGGGAGATTCGAGACATCGCCGACGAGGTCGGCCTTGTTATAGCAGCGCAGCACGGGCACACCGGGCTTCGCCAGCTTGTCGATCAGCCGGTCGACGACCTCGATGTGCGCCTCGCGGTGCGGGTCGGACGCATCGATGACATGCAGCAGCAGGTCCGCATACTGCAGCTCCTCCAGCGTGGCCTGAAAGGCCTCGATGAGATGATGCGGCAGCTTGGCGATGAAGCCGACGGTATCGGACAGCAGGATCTCCAGATGATCCGACACCTTCAGGCGGCGGGTCGTCGTGTCCAGCGTGTCAAACAGCCGGTCGTTGGCCGGGATGCCCGCGCCCGTGAGAGCGTTGAGCAGGGTGGACTTGCCTGCATTTGTGTAACCGACCAGCGCCACGACGGGAATGGAGTTCTTCACGCGGCGCTCACGCTGCGTGGCGCGCACGCGGCGCACCTCGTCCAGCTCCGCCTGCAGGCGGGTGATGCGCTCGCGGATGTGGCGGCGGTCCGTTTCGAGCTTCGTCTCACCGGGGCCGCGCGTGCCGATGCCGCCGCCCAGGCGGGACATCGACGTGCCCATGCCGGAGAGCTTCGGCAGCAGGTACTGATACTGCGCCAGCTCGACCTGCAGGCGGCCCTCGGCCGTTTTGGCGCGCTGGGCAAAGATATCCAATATCAGGGCGCTGCGGTCCAGGACGGTCGCATCCGTCAGCTCCTCCAGCGCGCGGATCTGGGACGGCGAGAGGTCGTTGTCAAACACAACGAGCGTCGCCCCCGAGCTCTCGAGCAGAGCGCGCACCTCCTGCGCCTTTCCCTCGCCGATGAAGCTGTGCGGGTCCGGCGTGTGGCGGTTCTGCAGCACCTTTGCCTCACAGATGCCGCCCGCCGTCTCGAGGAGAGCCTCCAGCTCGTCCAGCGACTCGTCCGTGGCGTTCTCCTCCGGCCGGAAGCAGTCCGCACTCAGGCCGACCAACACGGCCTTCTCCGCTTTGACTCGATCATTCTGCTGCATGACTACCTCCCAGATTATGACAAAAATAGAAAATAAATATGAAAAAAGTCCGCACCGATACGATGCAGACTTTTCGTTCATTCTTTACTTCAGGCCAAACTTCTTGTTAAAGCGGTCAACGCGTCCGCCGGTATCAACCAGCTTCTGCTTGCCGGTATAGAAAGGGTGGCACTTGGAGCAAATTTCGACCTTGATGTCCTTCTTCGTGGAACCGGTCTCAATGATCTCACCGCACGCGCATCGAATCGTCGTCTGTTCGTACTTCGGATGGATTCCTTCCTTCATTGCTTTCACCTCTTTCTCGTTTCGTAAAAGGGCATGATGCCCCTCTTATTTTCAATGCCCGACTATCTTACCACAGTTTTCGCAGAATTGCAAGCATTATTTTTGCTTTTTTTCTTGGAAAAACCGGTTTACGCCTGCGGCATTTCGGACGGATCGGCCGGAGTCAGGTGGATCGTGTTCGACCAGAAGCCCATGCGGATGGACGCCTTGACATAGGCGGCAGGGGCCTCCAGCGTCAGTGTGAACGTCAGGTCCTCGCAGCGGCGCGTCATGCCGCAGGTCATGTGCAGCGTGTGCGTCCCCATCGGGAGCGGGATGCGGATGCTCTCCTTGTTGGCCAGATGGCCGTAGGGCTGGCCGTCCAGATAAATGCCGTAGCCTGCCGCGATGCTGACCGGGGAGCCCATGCGGTAGATCTGCAGCATTCCCCAGCCGTTGTAGCGGATCGGTGTGCCGCATTTGGTGCAATTGCAGAAGCCTGCCGCGTTCATGACTTCGCCGCAGGACGGGCATTTGAGCCGAAGCATAATTGCCATTTTTCTCTCTCCTTTTCCGTGCGCCGTGCGCATCTGGAAATGATTGTATGGGAAATGCTGCCCGATGTCAATCCCTTTGCACATAGACGCGCGATTTCGGTGCAGGCTCCGCGGGCCCGTTCTCCCGGAACAGGCCGTAAAGCGCGCGGCAGCGCCGCTCCGTTTCCGCAAACGCGCAGTCCTGTGCGCGCTCTCCCGCATGCAGGAGCGAGAGCCCGCCCTGCGCCGCCCGCAGGATGGCCCGGCCGTCCGCATCGAACGCCAGCACGCGCACATAGGGCGCAGGCTCGGTCAGCTGCTGCTCCGTCAGGCCCAGAAAGCCGCACAGGAGCATCCGCATCAGCCGGGTGCGCGGATAGCGCTTCGATTTTGCGGCCGCGAGGATGCCCTCCAGCGACGCCTCCGTGCGGCAGGCATGCATCACCTTTTGCCACAGTCCCTCAGAGCCGTACGGCAGCGCGGCGAACGCTTCCTCCCCCATGGCCCGCAAACGCGCAAGCACGGCCCGTTCCCCCGCCGCCAGCCTATATCGCGGTGCAGCGGCCTGCACGGCCCGCGCAGCCTCCGGCATATAGCCGGACCAGTCCGTCTGCCCGCGCAGGAAGCTGGCCGAGGGCGCATCCGCAGCACTCCCGCCGTGATAATCCCCCGCGCGGTGCAGCACGATCGGCCGCATGCGGGACCCGCGCCGCAGCAGGGCCTTGCAGTATTCCACCGCAAGAATGGAATTGGGCCGCTCCAGCAGCGCCGCACCGGGCGCGCCAAGCCGTTCCAGCGCCCGCTGCCGCGCCGCCGGGAACGAGGCGCCGCCCGCAAGCTCCTGCTTCAGCAGCGGCACAAGCTCCGGAGACAGCAGCGTTCGCGCCGTAGCCAGCAGGGCCTCCGCATCGCCGCTCTCGCTGCCGAAGCACAGCGCCTCTGCGCAGCCGAGGCGGTCGAGCAGCTCCACACCGCCGTCCGCAAAGCCCTCTGCCGAGCGGAGCGCATAGCTCGGCGGCAGCTCGAGCACCAGCGCCGCCCCGCAGCGAACGGCAGCCTCGGCCCGTGACGCAGCCGGGATGACAGCTGGCTCTCCCCGCTGGACATAGTCCCCGCTCATCACGCACACCGGCGCATAGCCCGCCTCCCGCAGCACAGCGAGCTGATGGGCATGGCCGTTGTGGAAGGGGTTATATTCGCAGATGATTCCGGCGATCCTCACAAAAAATTCCTCATTTCCCAAAAAAGCACTTGTATCATGCGCCAATTTATTATAGAATAAAGCCGTATGTGTTAATACTATCACGAAATTGAAGAAAAGAAAACAATGTTTTTACAGGAGTTGACACAACCATGAAAATTCTCGTGATCAATGCAGGCAGCTCTTCGCTGAAGTACCAGCTGATGGACCCGACCTCCGGTGAGGTCTTCGCCAAGGGCCTGTGCGAGCGCATCTACATCGATGGCAAGCTGACACACAAGGTCCCCGCCACCGGTCTGAAGGTCGAGCGCGACATCCCCATGCCCACGCATTCTGAAGCCATTGAGGCCGTCCTGTCCATCCTTGTCGATCCGGAGTACGGCGTTCTGAAGTCCACGGACGAGATCGATGCCATCGGCCATCGCGTGCTGCACGGCGGCGATAAGTTCGTCGAATCCTGCATCATCGACGAAGCCTGCAAGCAGGCCATCCGCGACTGCATCCCCCTCGGCCCGCTCCACAACCCCGCCAACCTCATGGGCATCGAGGCCTGCGAGAAGGTCATGCCGGGCAAGCCCCAGGTCGCCGTGTTCGACACTGCGTTCCATATGACCATGCCCCCGAAGGCCTATCGCTACGCCATTCCCACGAAGTATTATGAGGAAGATCATCTCCGCCGCTACGGCTTCCACGGCACGTCCCACCGCTATGTCTCCAAGCGCGCCATCGAGCTGATGGGCAAGCCCGCAAGTGAGCTGAAGATCGTCGTCTGCCATCTCGGCAACGGCTCCTCCCTCTCCGCCGTTGCGGACGGCAAGTGCCAGGATACATCCATGGGCCTGTCCCCGCTGGCCGGCGTTCCCATGGGCACCCGCGCAGGCGATATCGACACCTGCGTCGCGCAGTTCATCATGAACAAGTACAACATGACGGCCGACGAGTGCCTGACGATGCTGAACAAGAAGTCCGGCGTGCTGGCTCTGTCGAACGGCGTGTCCTCCGACTTCCGTGATCTCGAGGCCGGCGCCAACAAGGGCGACGAGGCCTGCCAGCTCGCGCTGGACAAGTTCTGCTACGAGGTCCGCAAGTATATTGGCGCCTACGCCGCCGCGCTCGGCG
>OJRC01000022.1_pt1 | contig 128722 bp, 132 predicted proteins | sample 1599081 | NCBI WGS metagenome assembly OJRC01 (sample SAMN03922519, study PRJEB24848) | human gut metagenome | isolation source: stool sample | host: Homo sapiens | place: Germany | collected 2010-02 | reverse complement strand
CGTGTGACTTGGGAAAAGGTGCAAAGCCTGCAAACCACCCGGCGCAGGCGGCCTACCGTAACGAAGGAGTCCAGCGCCTTTTGCGGCTATCTGAAATGCCCGGAGTGCGGAGGCAATCTGACTTTCCACTTCAACCAGGGCAACCACGACATTAAGTTCTTTAGCTGCAACAACCACAATTCCGGGCTCCGCAAGTGCTCGTCTACCCACTACATCCGGCTGGACTTCTTGGAGCAGGTCGTGCTCTACGAGGTACACCGGCTGGCCTGCTTCGCTAATGAATACGAAAACGACTTTATCAAGGCGATGGTAGGCCGCTCGGCCAAGGTAGCAGAAAATGACCGGGTACGCAAGAAGCGGGATCTGGACGGGCTGCTGGCCCGGGACGGGGAGCTGGATATGCTCTTTGAACGGCTCTATGAGGACAATGTGTCCGGCAAGATCGACGATGCCCGGTTTGCCAAAATGTCCAAGCGGTATGAGCAGGAGCAGGGCGAAAACGCCAAGAAAATCAAGGCGCTTCGTCTGGAACTGAAAAAGCTGGAAGATAAGCGGATGGATGTGGACACCTTCTTGGAAACGGTGCGCCGCTACACCGACGCCACTACCATCACCAAGCGCATGGTTGCCGAGCTCATTCAGTACATCGAGGTTTATCCGGCGGTCAAGGAGGACGGTGTTACCAATCAGCGGGTGACGATCCACTACAACTGCATCGGGGCCTTTGAGGTGCCGGATCGCCGGAAGATTCCCGAGCGGGACATTCTTTTGGGAGCGAGAAAAGGCGTAGCACTAAGCTACGCCCCTGCACAGATAGCCATATAAATTTGAAAATAAAAAATGCGGAGTATCATCAACAGACCTTTTCAGATCCTTTAATGACACTCCGCATGGTCGGAGTGGCGAGACTTGAACTCGCGGCCTCATGGTCCCGAACCATGCGCGCTACCATCTGCGCTACACCCCGAGACAGCTTTATCATTATAATTAGCCTAGCCGCGCTTGTCAAGCAAATTTTTCATTTCGCGCATATTTGCAGCCTTGTCCAAATATAATGTCAGCATGAAGACGAATTCTGGTCACAATTCTAAAATCATACTTGCCTCAGTGCTGTTCATTGCTGTCACCGCGGTCAAGCTGCTGTTCCCGACGCAGACCGAGAATATACGCGCACGCGTGCGCGAGGCCATCAGCCGTGATGCGGATTACACCGCCGTCTTTGAAGACCTTGGCTCCCGCCTCTCCGACGGCGCAGAGCGCGCTGCCGCCTTGCTCTTTGGCCAGGAACAGGCGGTATTGGTCTCACAGCCCGTCGTGTACCAGCCAACGACGCTCGATGACCTGCGCCGTGAGGCCGAATACCTCATCGCCGACAGCCCGGCGCCTGCCGCCTCGGATGAGCCGGAGTCCACGCCTGAGCCGTCGCCGACACCTGAGCCGGAACCCGAGCCGTCGGAAACGCCCGCTGCAGTGGCCGCTTTCCTCGAGGCCCAGGCGCAGTTCTCCGACTATGCCGTGCCCGCGAACGTCAGCTATGAGATGCCGGAGCTGTCGTTTGAATTCACAAGCCCCGTCTCGGGTTATACCTCATCCGGCTTTGGCTACAGGCTGCATCCGCTGGAGAACGAGGTCAAGTTCCACTACGGCACCGACTTCGCCGTGTACTCCGGCACGGACGTCCACGCCTTCGCCGACGGCACTGTGGCGCTCATGGGCTGGGATGCGGGTTATGGCAACTATGTCATACTCGAGCACGAGGGCGGCTGGCAGAGCCTGTATGCGCACTGCTCAGAGGTGCTGGTGTACAGCGGCCAGAGCGTCGGTATGGGCGATGTCATTGCAAAATCCGGCGCTACTGGTGAAGTTACCGGCCCTCATCTGCACTTTGAACTGCGCGACGACGGCGTATTCTACAACCCGGAGTTCTGGCTGGCATGATGGATTTTAAAATTGACATCAGCGTCGGGGGCGTATTGCTGCTCGCGGCGCTGTATTTTTTTATGGACGGCGCAGACTTTCTGGCGCTCATGCTTGCTGCGGCGGCGCATGAGCTGGGGCACCTGCTGGCGCTGCGGCTCTGCGGCGCTCGGATACGCGGTTTCTCGGCTGACCTCGGCGGCGCTGTGATATCGAGAAGCGGGGCGTTGAGCACGGCGCAGGAGCTGTTCTGCCTCGCGGCGGGGCCGGGTGCGGGGCTGCTGTACGCGCTTGCGGCATCGAATACGGGCGGAGGGCTGCTGCTGTGCTCGGCGGGCATGAGCCTGGCGCTGTCAATCTTCAATCTGCTGCCCTGTCCGCCGCTGGATGGGGGCAGGATGACTGAAGCTGCATTCGGCCCGAGAACGGCGGCCATCTGCGGCCTGCTGACGGCCTCGGCGTTGTTCCTCGCCGGCTTTGCTCTGCTGATAAGCGGACACGGCGCGGCGCTGTTTCTGGCCGGAGCCATACTGCTTTTGAAAAATGTGTGAGAGATGGCCATTACGCAATACACGGGGCAGCGCGGCACGGGAAATGCGACGATGCTCGGCGTTGGGCTTGTATTTGCCCGGGAAATGTTATAAAATGCTCACTGACTACGACTGGGAGCATGATGGGATGGACAAGGTGCTTGAACGTATACTGCCTTTGGTGCAGAAGCCCGCGCGGTACACGGGCGGGGAATACAACGAAATAATTAAAGACAAGCGGGAGGTCAGGCTGCGCATGGCCTTCTGTTTTCCTGATGTGTATGAAATAGGCATGTCGAACCTCGGCATGCGCATCCTCTACGGCTGCATAAACGCGGAGCCGGATATATGGTGCGAGAGGGTGTTCGCGCCATGGGGCGATATGGCGGAGAAGATGCGCGAGAACAATATCCCGCTCTACGCCCTCGAGAGCGGCGACCCCGTTTCCGACTTCGACGTCCTCGGTTTCTCCATCGGCTACGAGATGGCCTATTGCACCGTGCTGGACATGCTGGATATGTCCGGCATCCCGCTGCGCTCGGCGGACAGGCCCGGCCTCGTGCCGCTGGTCTTCGCGGGCGGGACGAGCTGCTGCAACCCCGAGCCCATGGCGCCCTTCATGGACCTCATGGTGCTCGGAGAGGGCGAGGAGGTGGATATCGAGGTCCTGCGCCTCTTTCAGAAGGCCCGCGACGAGGGGTGGGAAAAGCGCCGCTTCCTCATCGAGGCAGCGAAGATACCCGGCGTCTACGTTCCCTCGCTCTACGAGCCGACATGGAACGCCGACGGCACTCTCAGCGCCATGACGCCCCTTGAGGGTGCGCCGGAGAAGGTCACAAAGCGCATAGTATCGAACCTTGACGCGGCCTATTATCCCACAGCGCCCATAGTGCCGAGCACGGAGATCGTCCACGACCGCGTGAACGTGGAGCTCTTCCGCGGCTGCGTGCGCGGCTGCCGTTTCTGTCAGGCGGGCTACGTCTACCGGCCCATCCGCGCCCGGAGCGCCGAGAGGGTCATTGAGATTGGCAGGGAGAGCCTCAAAAACACCGGCTGCCAGGAGGCCACGCTGCTGAGCCTCTCGAGCAGCGACTACAAGCACCTCACCGAGGCCTGCGACGGACTTCTGGACTGGTGCGAGCCGCAGAATATCAGCCTGTCGCTGCCTTCGCTGCGAGCTGACAACTTCTCCATGGAGCTGATGAGCCGGCTCCAGAAGGTGCGGCGCGGCGGCCTGACCTTCGCGCCCGAGGCCGGGACTCAGAGGCTGCGAGACGTCATAAACAAAAACGTCACGGAGGAGGAGCTTTTAAACACCTGCCGCATCGCCTTCGAGGGCGGCTGGAATGCCATAAAGCTCTATTTCATGCTCGGTCTGCCCACGGAGACTGACGAGGACGTCAAAGGTATTGCCGAGCTCGCGTCCAAGGTGCTCTATACCTGGCGGCAGCACTCGCCGAACAAGCAGCGCGGCGTGCGGCTAACGGTCAGCACGTCCTGCTTCATCCCGAAGCCGCACAGCCCCTTCCAGTGGGAGCCGCAGGTCTCGATGGAGGAATACCGCCGACGCGTGGAGCTGCTGCGGGGCAGCATCACGGCGAAGAACGTGAGCTACAACTGGCACGACGCGGACACGAGCTTCATAGAGGCGGCGCTCTCAAGGGGCGACAGAAAGGCCGCCGATGTCATCGAGGCGGTCTGGCGCGACGGCGGACGCATGGAGGCCTGGAGCGACTATTTCCGCTTTGGCCGCTGGATGGATGCTTTCAGGGCCTGCGGCCTCGACCCGGCGTTTTACGCCTCGCGCGAGCGGGCCGAGGACGAGCTGCTGCCCTGGTGCCGCATAGACATGGGCGTCCGCACGAGCCTGCTGCTCAGAGAGCGGCACAGGGCTTACGAGGCGCGGCTCTCGCCGGACTGCCGTGCGGAGTGCTCCGCCTGCGGCGCGGCAAAGCTGCTGGAGGAGGGCGTATGCGATGGATAAGCTGAGACTGAGATTCCAGAAGACCGGCAAGGCCGTGTACATCTCCCACCTCGACCTCATGCGGGTAGTGCAGCGCATTTTCCTGCGTGCGGGCACGCCGATAAAGTACAGCGAGGGCTTCAACCCCCACGCGCTCATCTCCATCTGCCTGCCTTTGTCGGTGGGCATGGCGAGCGTATGCGAGCTCATGGACTTCCGCGTCACAAGGGAAGTCGACCTCGCAGCGCTGCCGGAAACGCTCAACGCCGTGTCGCCCGAGGGCGTTCGATTCCTCGAGGCATACGAGCCGGAGCGCAAGGCGGCGCAGATAAAATGGCTGCGCATGAGCTGCGAACTCGACTACGACGCGCGCGACGCGGCGGCGCTGCTACCGTCGCTTGAGGCGTATTTTGCCTCGGCGGAAGTGAAGGTCACGCGCCGGACAAAGAGGGGAGAGGGCGAGTTTGACCTCGCGCCGCACATACGCGGGCTCGAGTGGTCGGCGGAGCCGGGGCTTGTGCGGCTCGGCTGCCTCGTTTCGGCGCAGGAGCCGACGGTGAACCCCGAGCTGCTCGCGGCGTCCCTGCGCGAGCACGCGCCGGAGCTTGCGCCGGATTTTGCCCGCTTCACGCGCATCGAGACCTTTGACGCCGACATGGAGGTGTTCAGATGACGGCGGGCTTCAGGCTCATTGACATGGAGAGCTGGCCAAGACGCGAGCACTTCCGCCAATACCTCACGAACACGCCCTGCACCTGGAGCATGACGGTGCAGCTGGACGTGACGCGGCTCGTGCAGAGCGGAGCGAAAGTATACCCCGCGCTTCTCTATGCATGCGGCAAGGTCGCGAACAGGCACGAGGAATTCCGCATGTCGCTGGACGCCGAGGGCCGCCCGGGCGTCTGGGACGTGCTGCACACGAGCTACACGGTGTTTCACAAGGACACGGAGACTTTCTCCTGCCTCTGGACGCCGTATATGGAGGACCCGACGGAGTACTACGCGGCATACAGCCGCGACCTCGAGCGCTGGGGCGCTGTCGAGGGCTTTGAGCCGCAGCCGGACACGCCTCAGAACATATATTACGCCTCGATGCTGCCGTGGGAGAGCTTTGAGGGCTTCAATCTGAATCTCAGCAAGGGCTGGGGCTTCCTGCTCCCAACCTTTACATTCGGGAAATACACGGAGCGCGACGGGCGCTTCACGCTGCCGCTGGCCATACAGGTACACCACGCCGCCTGTGACGGCTACCACGCCTGCCGGTTCATTGACGAACTGAGGCAGACGCTGGACGGGCTGAGCGGCTCGGACTTCGGCGGGAGAGAGATGAGATGAGAGACGGATACGGCAGAGATATAAGCTACCTGCGCCTGTCGGTTACGGATTTGTGCAACCTGCGCTGCGTTTACTGTATGCCGGCGGGCGGGGTGGAAAAGCGGCGGCACGAGGACGTGCTGACTGTGGATGAGCTCGAGGAGATCGCGCAGTCGGCGGGCCGCTGCGGGATACGGAAGATACGGCTCACGGGCGGGGAACCGCTTGTGCGGCGCGGTATCGTGGATATCTGCGCGCGCACGGCGGCTGCCCCGGGCGTCGAGGAGGTCTGTATGACCACGAACGGCCTGCTGCTGCCCAAGATGGCCGCGGAGCTGAGACGCGCAGGGCTGAGGCGGGTCAATATCAGCCTCGACACGCTCTCGCCGGAGCTGTACCGCGAGCTGACAAGGATAGGCAGCGTCGATGACGCCGTCGCGGGCCTTAAGGCGGCGCTAGACAACTTCGAGACTGTGAAGATAAACGCCGTGCTCATAGGCGGGGGAACTGACGCTGAGATACCGAGGCTCGTTGCCCTGACACGCGAGCTGCCGGTAGAGGTGAGGTTCATTGAGCTGATGCCGATAGGCGAGTGCGCGCACTGGCCGAAGGAGCGGTTCATAGAAAATTCGAGCGTGCTCGAGGCCGTGCCGGAGCTTACGCCCTGCGGCTCATCGGGCGTGGCGCGGCTGTATACGCTGCCGAACGCGAAGGGCCGGGTGGGGCTGATAAGTCCGCTCAGCTCGCACTTCTGCCCGGAGTGCAACCGGATAAGGATAACGCCGGACGGGCGGCTCAAGCCCTGCCTGCACTCGGCGCAGGAGATAGAGCTGCGCGGCCTGCACGGCGCGGAGCTGGACGCAAAGATAAGAGAGGGCATCTGCGCAAAGCCGATGCGGCACCACCTGAGCGCCGTGTCGCCGAGCGAGAGCCTCAGGGGCATGAGCAGGATTGGAGGCTGAGATATGGAGCTAACGCACTTTAACGACGAGGGCCGGGCGCACATGGTGGACGTCGGCGAGAAGCCGAGGACGAAGCGCATCGCGCGGGCGATGTCGCGCGTATACCTCGCGCCGGAGACCTTCCGCCTCGTGTGCCACGGCGGCATGAAGAAGGGCGACGTGCTGGCGGTGGCCCAGGTCGCGGGCATCATGGCGGCGAAGAAGAACTCGGAGCTCATACCCATGTGCCACCCGATAGCTATAACCTCTGCGGACATCAGTTTTGAGCTGGACTCGGAAAAGAGCACAATAACCATCATGGCCGAGGTGGGCTGCACCGGCGAGACCGGGGTCGAGATGGAGGCGCTGACGGCGGCGAGCGTCGCGGCGCTGACAGTGTACGACATGTGCAAGGCGGTACAGCGGGATATCAGGATAGGCGACATATGTCTGCTCTATAAATCCGGCGGCAAGTCGGGCGAATATAAGAGGGAGGACAAGGAAAATGGCTGAGGTCAAGGCGGTGTGCATAAGCGAGCGCAAGGGCACCATGAAACATGAGGTACCGGAAATACACGTCAAAATCAAGCACGGGATAGAGGGCGACGCCCACGCAGGCGACTGGCACAGGCAGATAAGTCTGCTCGGCACGGAGAGCGTGGACAAGCTGCGCCACATACTGCCGGATATCCCGGCCGGCGCGTTCGCGGAGAACATTTTGACGGAGGGCATCACGCTCTACAAGCTGCCCATCGGCACAAAGCTCCGGGTGGGAGAGGCGCTGCTCGAGGTGACGCAGATAGGCAAGGAGTGCCACATGGACTGCGCTATCCGCAAGCAAGTCGGCGACTGCGTCATGCCGCGCGAGGGCATTTTCACCGTAGTCGTAGAAGAAGGCACGATAAAAGCCGGGGACAAGGTGGGAATAGTCGAATAAATCGCAAAAAAGCCCTTGCAATGTGCGAGGGAATATGCTAATATACTATGGCTTGCGCGAGAGCGCATGGAATCAGGATGGTCCTCTGCCGGAACGGGAAAGCCGCCGGGCACGAACGTCCGTATCGAAAGAGGGATAACAATGGATCTGGTCAAGACTCTGACCGAGCAGTACATGAAGCCCGAGCTTCCCCAGATGAACGTGGGCGACACCGTCCGCGTGACCGTGCGTGTCAAGGAAGGCAACCGCGTGCGCAACCAGGCGTTCGACGGCACCATCATTGCCAAGAAGCACGGCGGCATCAATGAGACCATCACCGTCCGCCGCATCAGCTACGGCGTAGGCTGCGAGAAGGTCTTCCCGGTGCATTCTCCCACCATCGTCTCCGTTGAGACGATCCGCCGCGGCAAAGTCCGCCGCGCGAAGCTGTACTACCTGCGCGACCGCGTGGGCAAGAAGGCGAAGGTCAAGGAGCGCATCTGAGCCAAGAAGCGAAGCAAAAGCCCGCTGCACGAGCAGCGGGCTTTTTGCTGTTGACGGGAGATTGGATATGGGGTAAACTGGGCGCAATATTGGCGAGGAGAAGATAGAAATGATAACCGTATTCAACAGGCAGGAGCTGTTTGTCACACAGTCGATGGAGCAGTACGCGAAAGTGAGCGCGGCGCTTGACGCCGCCGGGATAGAGTACTATGCGAAAGCCTTCGGTCGCTCATCCCAGTTCGGCGAGAGGAGCCATCGAGGCAGCCTCGGCCAGGTCGCGGCTCTGGATAATTTCTACAAGGTCTATGTCAAAAAGAGCGATTACGAGCTGGCTGTAAAATGTGTTAATGATGCGAGGGCTTGATTACATATCGCTTTTCGCAGGATATGCCACCCCGTTTCTTTGGGCAAAGGCCAAGGAAACGGGGTGGCATACTTGTTTAAACGGTACCTTGTGAGCTACCGCTGCTCGTTCACATACGTGGACACCCTGTCCTGTATGAGCGCCACGGTTTCGTCGAGGCTCCGGGCGCCGGAGAAGTATGCAGAGCATTCATCGCTCACCGCGTCGAGAATGACATCGTCTTCATTTATTGAGCGCTTCACGGAGCCGATCAGCTCGCGCAGGGCCTGCGCCTCCGTCTCCGTCATGGCGTAGACGTCCACACCGAAGCCGTTGATGCTGACGCCGCCCTGCGACACCTCTTCTTGCTCGCCCGTCTCGGGGTCGGTGACGTACTCCGCCTCCATCGCTTCGGCCTCAAACATCCCGTAGGCCTCGCGATTAAGGGGGTAATACCGCGCACGTTCGCCGTCGAAGTAATCGCTCAGGAGCCTGCTGCGCACGAAGCTCCACGCGGCGTCTACGTCCTCGCAGGCCGCGCTGATGCTCAGACTGTCGCCAACTGCGGCCGCCACGTTGCCCGCGCGGTCGGAAGAAGGCCAGCCTTTGTACACCAGCTCACCGCCGAACAGCGTCTCGTACAGCCGCCAGTGCACGAAATCGCCCATGCGCACGTCCAGCAGCAGCTGCTCGCCGCTCGTGAACGGCTCCGCATAATCCCCGATATGAGCCGTTGGTCTGGCAGGCAGCCTGGCGCAGAACTCCACCAGCGCGCGGAATTCCGCGCCGTCAAAGCGGCACTCGCCGCTTTGCCAGTCCACATACTCGTCCATCGTCATGGAAAGCGCCGTGCGCAGCATATAGTCGCGCGACATGCCCGAGCCGAAGGGCAGCTCCGCCTCGGGCTGCGCATCGAGCACGGCGAGCAGTTCATCCAGAGTCCAGCCCATCTCCGGGCCCAGCACGCCGGGATTTCCCACAAGGCTCATGACCTCAAAGCCCGGCGCTATGGAATAGAGCTTCCCGTCCACGGCGAAGGCGTCCAGAACATTCTCAAAGAAATCCGCCCGTGAGAGTTCGGCGTCGGAGTCGATAAGCCCATACAGGTCGCACAGCAGGCCGCGCGCACCGTACTGCGCTATGGGCAGGCTGTCCGCGACGAAGATATCGGGCACGTCGCCGCTGATTATCTCAGTGTTCAGAACGGTGAGGCCCACGCCGTCGCCAGGGCTTTCGGAGTACTGCTCGTAATCCCTCACCTCGATCTTCACACCGCTGTTCGCGCGGTTGAACTCGAGTATGTCCTGCCTGAGCGTCTGGCTGAGGCCCATGCAGGCGAGAGTGAGGGTGATGACATCGGACTGCTCGGAGGCGGGTATCTGCTCGATGCGGGCGAGCTCAGCTGTGCCTCCCTCGCCGCGCAGCAGGCAGTTCACCGTGCCGTCCGAGCCTGTGAACATGCTTATCAGCCTGTCCTGGTTCACACCGCAGTTAACGAGCGAGGCGAGCTGCACCTCCTCGCCGGTCTCGAGGTCGAGGCCGCAGGCACAGGAGGCGCTTATGTAGCTGAGGTCGAAGTCTCCGCCGCCGGGGTAAAACTGAGTGTTGCCCGTGGGCAGGAGAATGTCGTCAAGAAACTCGCGCCTCTCGAAGTCGAAGACACGGAGTACAACGCCGCCTATGCCGTTGGCGAGAAATCCATAGCGGCCGTCCGCGAGCCTCGCCGGGGCCGGGATAAAGGTGTCGGCCGCCTCGCAGAACAGCAGCTGGCCGGAGGTGTCGACGAGCACGAGCGCCGAACCGCCGTAGATCAGCAGCACCTCGCCGTCCGACCCCGCGCCGATGTTGGTGATGCTGCGCGAGTAGTAGGCCCCGCCGCCAGCGTCGAGAGCAGCGGCCGCTGCCGCGTCAGCCGCCGTGAGGTCGATGGAGCCGAGCGCCATGCCGGTCTCGTCAAGGATGCGCAGGCAGCGCTCAGTCAGCATCTCGCCGTCACGCATACCAACGACCTGTTCCGCGACAAGGAAACCGCCGCCCTGCACGGGGCTGAGTGCGAGAATGACGCAGCCGTGATCCTCTGCGCCCTCGATGGGCGCGGGCGGCCCATAGCTGTCCAGCTGCCGGAACTCGCCGGACTCGGCGTCGCAGAGCCAGAGCGAGGGACTGTCATCAGAGCTGCTGCTGAACACGAAACCCTCGCCGCAGACGCTGACCGCGCCTGCGTATGAGGGCGCGCCCTCGCTGAAAAACTCACAGTCCCAGACCATCTCACCTTGCTGGGCGTCCTGGTCGGGTTCATCGCTCACGGCACCGCAGCCGGAGAGCAGCAGGGCCGCAGCTATCAGTATGGAGATGTATGCGCTCAGCTTTCGCATGGCAGTCCTCCGCAACGCATTATCTTGACCTGAGTATACCATCCATTGCCGAGTCGGCGCAACAAGTCCGGCGTATTTTGAGGGACTTGAGAATAACAGTTGCCAGAATGGGAGAAGAAAGGTATAATGCTTATTTAGCAGAATTCAGGAGTTGATGCCAGACTATGAATGAAAACGTGAAGAAGGAAAGCCCGGTGCGTTCGGTGCGCTCGGATATATATGACTGGCTGCAGTGCATAGTCATGGCTATCGTCATCTGCGTGCTGTTTTTCTCGTTCATCGTGCGGCTCGTGGACGTCGTGGGCAGCTCGATGTACCCGACGTTGGAGAACGGGGACAAGATAATCGTCTCGAACCTGTTCTACACGCCGAAACAGGGCGACATCATCGTGTTCAGGAAGGACGAGTACCGCGAGGAACCACTGGTGAAGCGCATCATAGCGGTCGAGGGCCAGACGGTGGACATAGATTTCGAGCAGGGCATAGTGTACGTTGACGGCGAGGCGCTGGACGAGCCGTATATCGCGGAGCCGACGAACGACCCTGAGAATTTCATCGGCCCCGTGGAGGTGCCCGAGGGCTGCGTGTTCGTCATGGGCGACAACCGCAACGCCTCGACCGACAGCCGCACGACCTCGATAGGTATGGTGGATACGCGCTGCATCATGGGAAAGGTGTATTTCACCGTGTTCCCGCTTAAGAACTTCGGGAGCGATTACGACGGATGACAGACAGCGGGCTTGAAAAACTGAATATCCAGTGGTTCCCCGGCCACATGACCAAGGCCGGGCGGATGATAGAGGAAAACGTGAAGCTCGTGGACGCCGTTTGCGAGCTTCTTGACGCGCGGATACCCTCGGCGAGCCGCAACCCGGACATAGACCGGCTGGCCGGGGGAAAGCCGAGGCTCGTCATACTAAACCGCGTAGACCTCGCCGACCCCGCCATGACTGCGAGGTGGCGCGCGCACTTCAGGGCAGCAGGGCTGGATGTGCTCGAGACGGACAGCAAAAGCGGCAGGGGCGTTCAAAATTTCCCGAACGCCGTGCGGGCACTCTTAAAGGAAAAACTCGCCGCCTACGCCGCTAAGGGACAGGCCACCCGGCCGCTGCGGGTCATGGTACTGGGCATACCGAACGTGGGCAAGTCCACATTTATAAATAAGGTCGCGGGCAAAAAGGCGGCAGCGGTGTCCGACAGGCCGGGCGTGACACGCGGCAGGCAGTGGATAAGCGTGGACCGCGGACTCGAGCTGCTGGACACGCCGGGCATACTGTGGCCGCGCTTCGACTCGCAGGAGGTCGGCGAGCTGCTGGCCGTCACGGGCGCGGTGAAGGACGACGTGTTAGATAGGGAAACGCTCGCGGCGAACCTGCTTATAAGGCTTCGTCGGCTGTACCCGGAGGCAGTGAACGCGCGCTACAAGCTCACTGACGAGGATGGTGAAGCGGGCTGGCAGCTGCTCGAGGCCGCGGCGAAAAAGCGCGGTTTCCTCGCAGGCAGGGGCGAGTACGACACGGAGCGCATGAGCGCCGTGCTTCTCGATGAGTTTCGAGGCGGCAAGCTGGGCCGGATGACTCTGGAGGCGCCGGATGAAGCCTGATATCGACCTATGGCAGCTCGAGAATGAGCTGTACGACAGCGGCATAATCACTCTCTGCGGCGTGGACGAGGCCGGGCGCGGCCCTCTGGCGGGGCCGGTCTGCGCGGCGGCAGTCATGCTGCCGAGGGGCATCGTCATAGATGGTCTCAACGACTCGAAGAAGCTCTCGGAGCGGCGGCGCGGGCGCCTCTATGATGATATAAAGGAAAAGGCCATACACTGGGCCGTCGCGTTTGCCAGCGTGGAGGAGATCGAGACGCTCAACATCCTCGGCGCTACGTATCTGGCCATGAACCGGGCCATCGAGGAACTTGGCATCGTGCCGGAGCTGGCGCTCATAGACGGCAACAGGGCGAAGGGCGTGGAGTATGATACCCGCTGTATCGTCGGCGGCGACGGAAAGTGTGCGGACATTGCGGCTGCGAGCATAATGGCTAAGGTCACGAGGGACAGGCTGATGTACGAGTTGGATGCGCAGTACCCCGGCTACGGCTTTGCAAAGCACAAGGGCTACGGCACGGCGGCTCACTATGCAGCGATACGCGAGCTGGGCCCCTGCCCGGCGCACAGGCTGTCGTTTTTGAGGAAGATGCACTGATGTACGATAAAAAGCTCATCGGCCGCGAGGGAGAGGCGGAGGCTGCGCGCTACCTCGAGGAAAAAGGCTACAGGATAATCGGCCTCAACTACTCCTGCCGCGTGGGGGAGATAGACGTCATCGCCGAAAAGGACGGCTTTGCCGCTATCGTTGAGGTGAAGCTTAGGGACAGCCCGAAGTACGCCGAGGCGCGGGAGTTCGTAACGCGCTCTAAGCAGGCTAAGCTGCGGCGTGCGGCCGAGCACTGGATGATGACGAGCAAAACGGAGCTTCAGCCGAGGTTCGACGTCATAGAGATCTATACCGGCGGCCGGGAGCACATAATAAATCACATCGAAAACGCATTTGAATAGGAGGCGGCAAAATGGAATACAACAGCACAAGGAGCACGGGACTGCACATTTCGGCGTCTGAGGCCATAGCAATGGGGCTTGCGCCGGACGGTGGACTGTTCGTGCCGGACACTCTGCCTCCGCTGGACGGGAAGACGCTCGCGGAGCTGCTGCCGCTCGGCTACGGCGAGCGGGCGAAGCGTATACTGAAGATTTACCTGCCGGAGTATTCCCCGCAGGAGCTGGACATACTCGTGGCCTCGTCCTACGGCGCGAACTTCGACACTGCGGCCATCGCGCCCGTGCGCTCCACTGACGGGCTAACGAGCTACCTTGAGCTGTGGCACGGACCGACCTCGGCCTTCAAGGACATGGCTCTGCAGATGCTGCCGCACCTGTTGACCACCTCGCTCAAAAAGTGCGGGGAGCAGCGTGGGGTCTGCATCCTCGTCGCCACCTCGGGCGACACTGGCAAGGCCGCGCTGGAGGGTTTCGCCGACGTGCCGGGCACGAAGATACTCGTGTTCTACCCGCGCGACGGCGTCTCGGACGTTCAGAAGCTGCAGATGGTCACGCAGACGGGCAATAACGTCGGCGTGTGCGCGGTCGAGGGCAACTTCGACGACGCGCAGACCGGCGTGAAGCGTATTTTCGGAGACAGGGAGCTTGCTGAAAGACTCTCGGAGAAGGGCTGGTTCCTGTCTTCGGCGAACTCGATAAACTGGGGCAGGCTTCTGCCGCAGATAGTGTACTATTTTTCCGCCTACTGCGATGTAGTGAACTCGGGACGGATAAAATGCGGCGAGCCGGTAAATTTCTGTGTGCCGACGGGCAACTTCGGCAACATCCTCGCCGGCTGGATGGCAAAGGAGATGGGGCTGCCCGTCACGAGATTTATCTGCGCCTCGAACGCGAACAACGTGCTGACGGATTTCATTGAAACGGGCGTGTATGACAGGAGAAGGCCCTTCCACCTGACCACGTCGCCCTCGATGGATATACTGGTATCGAGCAATCTCGAGCGTTTGCTGTACTTCCTGTCGAAAGACCCGGAGCGCGTCGCGGGCTGGATGAAGCAGCTCTCGGAGGAAGGCCGCTACGATGTGGGACAGGAGCTTAAGACGCTCATAAGGCGCGACTTCGAGGCCGGATACTGCGACGACGCGGGCACGGCGGAGGAGATAGCGCGCGTATGGAGAGAGCACGGTTACCTCATCGACACGCACACGGCGGTCGCCTCGAGGGTGCTGGGGGATTACAGGGCGCGCACGGGCGACAAGACGCCCGCCATCGTTGTATCGACGGCTAGCCCATATAAGTTCTGCGACAGCGTGCTGCGTGCGCTCGGCGAGCAGACGGACGCCCCGGGCACCGAGCTTATAGGCAGGTTGGAGAAGGCCACGGGCACCACGGCGCCCGCCCCGCTGTCCGGGCTTGCGGGGAAAAACGTAAGGTTTGACGCCTGCGTAGCGCCTGCGGAGCAGAAAAAGGTGGTAGAGGATTTCCTGGGCTGATATGTATAAAAGGGGCGCGTCAGCCGCCCCTTTTGGACCGTCAGCAGCAGTGCTTCTGCTTGAAGGTGGTGCAGCTGGTCTCGCCGGTGCACTGTGCGCGCTTGCCGTCGACCTTGATGTGGGCGGCGGTGCAGCTGTGGCCCTGCTCGTTGTAGAGACAGTTTTCGGCGTCGCAGCCGATGCTGGGGTTCTTTTTGGTCTCGTTCATTTGAAATGACCTCCGCAAATTAGTTTGGGTCTCATGCCGAGACTAGTATTTGCCGGAGAGATGAAACTATACGGAGGTGCGCACTTGGCGCTCTACGCGATAGGCGATCTGCACCTGTCACTGGGCGGCGACAAGCCGATGGACGTGTTCGGTGGCAGGTGGATAAACTACGTCGAAAAACTGAAAGAGGGCTTCTCGGACCTTACGGACGAGGATGTGACGGTGCTCTGCGGGGACCTGAGCTGGGGCATGTCGCTCGAGGCGGCCAGGGAGGATTTCCTGTTCATCGACCGTCTGCCGGGACGCAAGGTCATACTCAAGGGCAACCACGACTACTGGTGGTCCACGGCGACGAAGGCCGAGCGTTTTTTTGAGGAAAACGATATAACCACGATAGAGATACTAAACAACAACTGCCGCTTCTACGGCGACACAGCGCTCTGCGGCACCCGCGGCTGGTTCTACGAGGAGGAGCGCGGCGGCGAGCACGATAAAAAGATCATGCTCCGCGAGCTGGGCAGGCTTGAGACCTCGCTCAAATGTGCCGGGGACAGGGAGAAGATAGCCTTCCTCCACTACCCACCCAAGTATGCGGCGTACGAGTGCCCTGAGCTGATAGAGCTGCTGGGGCGATACGGAGTGCGCGAGTGCTACTACGGCCATATCCACGGCGCTGGCTGCCCCATGGCCTTCCAGAGCATGAAGAACGGGGTCCAGTTCAGGCTTGTTTCGGCGGACTGGCTGAGATTTCGGCCGTTTTTGGTGCGTGATAATTCCAGATAGTGATTGCTTTTGGGAAAACAATCTGCTATAATGCTCTAGCTATGATTTTTTGAGGAAAAATTTCAGCGATAAATGCGTAGGAGGATCAGATCCCATGATTGTCAAGAACGTAGAGAAAAAAGAGAACAACACCGCCATGTTCCAGGTCGAGGTCGACGCTGAGAGCTTCGAGAAGGCAGTGAACAGCGCATATAAGCGCCTGAAGGGCAGCATATACGTCGCTGGTTTCCGCAAGGGCAAGGCTCCGCGTGTCGTCGTCGAGGGCATGTACGGCGCGGACGTGTTCCACGACGAGGCCGTGCAGATCATCGCGCCGGAGGCTTTCGAGTTCGGCGTGAAAGAGGCGGAGCTTGACAATATCGGTACTCCCTCCGTCGCCGACTATAACGTGGATGACAACAAGGTCCTGACGGTGACCTTCATGACCGAACTGTATCCGGTAGTGACTCTGGGCCAGTACAAGGGCCTCGAGGCCGAGTACCATGAGCCGAGCGTTACGGACGAGGAGGTCGAGACCGAGCTGAAGGCCGTGCAGAAGCGCAACGCCAGGTTTGTGGACGTGGAGCGTCCCGTGCAGCAGGGTGACACGATAGACCTCGACTTCGAGGGTTTTGTTGACGGCGTGGCCTTTGAGGGCGGCAAGGCGGACAACTATACGCTCGAGGTCGGCTCCGGCGCATTCATCCCGGGCTTTGAGGACCAGCTGGTGGGCATGGAGATCGGCGCCGAGGGCGAGGTCAACGTGACCTTCCCGGAGCAGTATGACGAGAAGCTGGCCGGCAAGGCGGCGGTGTTCAAGGTCAAGGTGAACGCCGTGCGCGAGCCGCAGCTGCCCGAGCTGGATGATGAGTTTGCCAAGGACGTGTCCGAATTTGATACGCTCGAGGAGTACAAGGCCGATCTGAGGAAGAACATGCTTGAAAAGCGCACTGAGGCTGCCGAGAGCGATTTCAAGAGCCTGCTGATGAATCAGGCGCTGGACAACATGACCGTTGAGGTCCCTGAGTCCATGATAGCCGAGAAGACCGACGAGTTCTTGAGGAATTATGCGGACAGCATGGGCCTGCGCGGGAGCGTGAGCCGTGAGGATCTGATAAAGGGCCTCGGCATGACGGATGAGAGCTTCAGCCAGATGATGCGCCCGGCAGCGACCCGTCAGGTGCAGGCGGACCTGCTGCTCGACGCGATCGTGAAGGCTGAGGGCCTCGAGGCGACCGAGGACGACAAGGCCGAGTTCTATAAGAAGCTTGAGGAAGACTACGGCGAGAACGCCGAGAAGGTCAAGGGCATGATAGACGAGGCGCTCATGATGCAGGACATCTCCCGCAGGAAGGCGGCGGACGCCATCTACTCGAGCGCGGTGAAGACTGAGCCGAAGGCGAAGGATACCGAGGCTGAGGCTGAGAATAAGGACTAATCGCAGATAAATGCGGTTATGCTCTCTTGGAAACAAGGTAACACGCGAAAGGAGAGTTAAGTAATGAGTTTGGTACCGTATGTAGTCGAACAGACCTCCAGGGGAGAGCGGTCGTACGATATTTTTTCAAGGCTGCTGAACGACAGGATCGTGATGCTGGGCGAGGAGGTCAACGCGACAACGGCGAGCCTCGTAGTGGCGCAGCTGCTGTACCTTGAGGCGCAGGACCCGGAAAAGGACATCCAGTTCTATATAAACAGCCCCGGCGGTTCGGTGACGGACGGCATGGCGATATACGACACTATGCAGTATATAAAATGCGACGTGTCGACCATCTGCGTGGGCATGGCAGCGTCGATGGGCGCTCTGCTGCTGGCAGCGGGCACGAAGGGCAAGAGACTGGCTCTGCCGAACGCGGAGATCATGATTCACCAGCCCTCCGGCGGTGCGAAGGGCCAGGCGTCGGATATCAAGATACAGGCAGAGTGGATGCTCAGGACGAGGGAGAAGCTGAATAAGATCCTCTCCGAGTGCACGGGCAAGAGCATAGAGCAGGTCGCTATCGATACAGAGCGCGACAACTTCATGCCGGCTGAGGAGGCTCTGGCCTACGGGCTTATCGACAAGGTGATCTATAAGAGGTAAGGTACCTCAAGGCAGGTGCGATATGGCAAAAAACGACGAGAGGAAGTCTGTGCGCTGCTCATTCTGCGGCAAGCCGCAGTCCTTGGTCGAGAGGCTCATAGCTGGCAACGGTTCGTACATCTGTGACGAATGCGTACGGCTGTGCATGAGCATAATAGACGAGGACTATAACCCGAACGAGGGCAGGAGCAAGCCGGCGCAGGAGCCGAAGCTGCTCCCCGACAGGCTCCCCAAGCCGGCGGAGATCAAGGCGAATCTGGACGATTACGTCATCGGCCAGGACGAGGCCAAGAAAGTGCTCTCCGTAGCGGTGTACAATCATTACAAGAGGATACTCCACGCCGGCAAGAGCGACGTGGAGCTGCAAAAGAGCAACATCCTGCTCATAGGCCCGACAGGCAGCGGCAAGACGCTGTTCGCGCAGACGCTGGCGAAGATGCTGAACGTGCCCTTCGCGATAGCGGACGCAACTACGCTGACCGAGGCCGGCTATGTCGGCGAGGACGTGGAGAACATTCTGCTCAAGCTTCTGCAGGCGGCGGACTTTGACGTCGAACGGGCGGAGAAGGGCATCATCTACGTAGATGAGCTGGATAAGATTGCGCGCAAGAGCGAGAACACCTCGATAACGAGGGACGTGTCGGGCGAAGGCGTGCAGCAGGCGCTGCTCAAGCTGCTCGAGGGTACGGTGGCGAGCGTGCCGCCGCAAGGCGGTCGGAAGCATCCGCATCAGGAGTTTATCCACGTCGACACGACGAATATACTGTTCATCTGCGGCGGGGCATTTGACGGGCTGGATAAGATAATAGAGCGCCGCACGGACAGGAAGAGCCTCGGCTTCGGGGCGGATATAAAGTCCTCGAAGGAGCGCGACGTGGGTGAGCTGCTCAGTCAGGTGCAGTCGCACGATCTTCTGAAGTTCGGCATCATCCCGGAGCTTATAGGCCGCCTGCCGGTGCTGACCTCGCTGGATTCGCTGGACAGGGACGACCTGGTGCGCATCCTTACGGAGCCGAAGAACGCCATGACAAAGCAGTACAAGGCGCTGATGCGCTATGACGGGGTCGAGCTTGAGTTCGAGCCTGATGCGTTGGGGGCCATAGCAGATAAGGCCATCGAGATGAAGATAGGCGCGCGCGGCCTGCGGAGCGTCATGGAAAAGACGATGACGGACATCATGTACACGGTGCCCTCCGACCCGACGATAGAGAAGGTCGTGGTCACGGCGGATTGTGTGCGGGGTGAAACGGAACCGTTGGTCATACACGGCCAGCCGTCCGACGCCATAGTATCGTAATAGAGACAAAACCGGGGGGACGGAGGAAAACTTCGTCTCCCTTACGGGTATATTTACTCCGGGGAAGGAGTGTTTGAATGAGCGAAAGATTTGAGTTTACATCAAGGCGGAGCATGCCGGTCATGGCTTTGCGCGGACTGTCCGTGTTCCCGGGGATGCTGCTGAACTTCGACGTCGAGCGGCCGATGTCGGCGGCGGCGCTGAACCTTGCGATGAACGCAGACCAGATAATATTCCTTGCGGCACAGAAGGAGATATCCAAGGACGTGCCGTTTTTGGACGACATATACCGTGTGGGCACGGTCTGTCGGGTGCGCCAGCTGCTGAGGCAGCCGGGGTCGAAGACAGTGCGCATCATGGTCGAGGGTCTCGCGAGGGGCAGACTCGACGCACTGACGATGGACTCGCCGAGCCTGTTCGGCGAGATAGAGCCGATGCCGGACGCAGAGGAGAAGCCGACGGTAAAGACCGAGGCGCTCTGCCGCAGATGCACGGCGCTGTTCAGCGAGTACGCGCAGATATCGGGCAATATCGCGCCGGAGTCGGTCATCAACATCATGGCGAATACTGACGCGGCCTACGTAGCGGATTTCATCGCGCAGAACATCTACCTCAAGCCGGAAGAAAAGCAGAAGCTGCTCGAGGAGCTGCGGCCTTCGAGACGGCTGGCTTCGCTCTGCCGCATGCTCACGAGGGAACTGACCCTGTTGAGCATCGAGCGCGATTTGAACGAGAGCACGCAGGAGCAGATGAACCGCAATCAGCGGGAGTATTACCTGCGCGAGCAGATGAAGATAATCCAGTCCGAGCTGGGCGAGGACGACGCGCCGCAGGAGCTGGATGAGTACAGGGAGAAGATAAAGGCCCTGCATCTGGAGCAGGAGACAGAGGAAAAGCTCCTGAAGGAGGTCACGAGGCTGTCGCGGCAGAGCTTCGGCTCGGCGGAGGGCAGCGTGATACGAAGCTACCTTGACACTTGCCTTGAGGTGCCGTGGAACACCAGGACACGCGAGACGCTGGATATCGCCCGGGCGCAGAAGATGCTGGATGAAGACCACTTTGGTCTGACAAAGGTGAAGGAACGTGTCATAGAGTTCCTGTCGGTCAGAAAACTCGCACCGGACGTGAAGGGCGGCGTGCTCTGCCTCGTGGGCCCTCCGGGCACGGGCAAGACAAGTATAGCCATGAGTATCGCCCGGGCAACGAACCGCAAACTCTCGAGGGTCGCGCTCGGAGGCGTGCACGACGAGGCGGAGATACGCGGTCACAGGAAGACCTATATAGGCTCCATGCCGGGCAGGCTGGTGTCGGGCCTCATACAGGCCGGGAGCATGAACCCGGTGATGGTGCTCGACGAGATAGATAAGCTCGGCTCGGACTACCGCGGCGACCCCTCGGCGGCGCTTTTGGAGGCGCTGGACGCAGAACAGAACTGCCGGTTCCGCGATAACTACATGGAGGTGCCCGTGGACCTCTCCGATGTGTTCTTCATAACCACGGCGAACACGACGGATACCATTCCGCGCCCGTTGCTAGACAGGATGGACGTCATCGAGCTGACGAGTTACACGGACGAGGAAAAGCTGCAGATTGCCAGACGCCACCTGCTGCCCAAACAGCGGAAGAAGCACGGGCTGACGGGCGTGACGCTCAAGGTGAGCGACGACGCGATAAGGGAGATCATCTCTTACTATACGCGAGAGTCGGGCGTCCGTATACTTGAGCGCGAGCTTGCGGCGGTGTGCCGGAAATGTGCCACAGGCATAGCGAAGGGCGAGTATAAGTCGCTGACGGTGCGGGCCGGGAAGCTCGAGCCGCTGCTCGGACCGGCGAAGTATAAGCCGGACGCAGTGTACCCGCGCGACGAGGTCGGCCTCGTGCGCGGACTCGCCTGGACTGCGGTCGGCGGCGAGGTGCTGGACGTGGAGGTCGGCGTGGTCGAGGGCAACGGCCAGCTCGAGCTGACGGGCAACCTCGGCAACGTCATGAAGGAGAGCTGCAAGGCGGCGATAACCTATATCAGAAGCCGCGCGGATAAGCTGGGCATCGACCCGGAGTTCCACAGGAAGCGGGATATCCACATTCACTTCCCGGAGGGCGCAGTGCCGAAGGACGGCCCATCGGCGGGCATCACCATCTGCATCGGCGTCATCTCGGCCCTGACAGGCATCCCCGTGCGGCGCGACCTGGCCATGACGGGCGAGATAACGCTCAGAGGCCGCATCCTGCCCATCGGTGGGCTGAAGGAAAAGACCATGGCCGCGTTGAGGGCGGGCGTCTCGACGGTGATAATACCGGCGGAGAACGAGCCGGACCTCGACGAGATAGATCAGGACGTGCGCGCAAGGCTGAAGTTTGTCACGGCTGACCACGTGGACTCGATACTGGATATCGCGCTAAACCGCAGGGCGGTGGAGCCGGAAGAAGATGAAGCGCCGGAGCTGGCTTCAGCCCAGACCCCGCCTCCGCCAGTAGCGGCGGGGGAGAATGCGGCAAGGATAGGGCAGTGAGATGGCGCAGCTCAATCTGAATAAGGCTGAGTTCGTAAAGTCTGCGGCGAGCCCCGAGGCGTTTATCCGGGACAGTTTGCCGAGGATAGTGTTCGCGGGCAAGTCGAACGTCGGCAAGTCCTCTGTGATAAACCGGCTGCTGAACCGGAAGAACTTTGCGAGGGTCGGCGCGCAGCCGGGCAAGACGGTGCATGTGAACTATTTCAAGATAGACGGCCGCTGCTGGTTCGTGGACCTGCCGGGCTACGGCTACGCGGCCGTGGCGAAGGCGGAGCGCGACCGCTGGGCGAGGCTCATGGAGAGCTTTTTCGCCGAGCCGGAGCAGATAAGCCTCGGTGTGATGATAGTGGACGCAAGGCACAAGCCGACGGCGGACGATATGACGATGTGCGAGTGGTTCAAAGGCTCGGGCCGTCCGTTCGTGGTCGCAGCGAACAAGTGCGACAAGCTCTCGAAGACCGCAGCGGCGGCGAATCTGGCGATGATACGCGCCGCGCTGGGGCTTGCTGAGGATACGCTGCTTCTGGCCTTCTCGGCCGAGAAGGGCGAGGGCCGAGCGGAGCTGCTGTCAAGGATACTGGAACAGGTCTGATAACGGGCGGGATGGGCAAAGCGTTCATCCCGCTCTTGTAATTTTGGCAAGTGGTTGTTATAATTGTCGAAGGTGAGAGTTTATGCATGTGCTGCAAGAGATCTGGCGCGGGCTGGATTGGAGCGTTCTGACTGACCTGCTGCTGAGTATAATACCCGCGCTCGTGTGCATAACCCTGCACGAGCTGGCCCACGGCTATGTGGCCTACCGGCTCGGGGACGATACGGCAAAGCGGGCGGGACGGTTGACGCTCAACCCGCTGAAACACATTGATATTATGGGCCTTGCCATGATGGTCATATTCAAGTTCGGCTGGGCAAAGCCTGTGCCCGTGAACATGTGGAAGTTCAAAAACCCGAAGAAAGGCATGGCCATCTGCGCCGCAGCGGGGCCTGCGGCAAACGTTTTGATAGCCATAATATGCCTGTTCATTTACGGCATATTGCTCAGAATGGGACCGACAATCGGGAAAGTCGGCAATTATGTCGCTGAGATGCTGATCATCACGGCCTACCTCAGCACGGCGCTGGCGATATTCAATATCATACCCGTACCGCCGCTGGACGGCTCGAAGGTGCTGTACTCGTTCGTATCGGACAGGGCTTATGCGAAGCTGATGTACTATGAGAGATACGGCATGATCGTCCTCGTCGTTGCGGTATTCCTGCTCAGCCGGACTGATTTGAACCCGCTTGGCCGGGCGGCTGACTGGCTGATGAATGAGCTGACGTTTGCGGCGCGGTGGGGCTTTGAGCTTGGGCGCCTGTTCAAGTGAAAGGGGGGCGGGATATGGAAAACCCGACCTTCCACCTTGAGGGCGTGGTAAAGAACCGGGACGATGTGCAGGACTTTGAAGGCCCGCTGAGTCTCATACTCATGCTGCTGCAGAAGAACAAGATAGAGATACGCGATATAAGCATCTCGGAGATACTTGACCAGTATCTTGCCTATCTCGAGGAGATGGAGCGCATGGACCTCGAGATAGCCAGCGAATTCGTGCAGATGGCGGCCTACCTGCTGTATATCAAGACACGGACGCTGCTGGCGGTCGAGGAGGAGGTCACGGAACTGGAGCAGCTCATGTCCTCGCTGGAGAAGCTGAGAGCGAAGGACATGCGTGAGGCTATAAAGCAGGTGCTGCCGGAGCTTTCGGTGCAGTCGGAGCGCGGCATGCTGCTGTGGACGAGGCCGCAGGAGCCGGTGTCCCCGGCGGCGAAGGTGTACGACTACCGGCACGAGGGCGCGGACCTTTTGCGGGCGCTGTACGCGGTGTTCTCTCGCTCGGAGGCGAAGCTGCCCGGCCCGCCCGAGCTTAACGCCTTGGCGCCGAAACGCATAGTGTACGGCGTGCGTGACAAGAGCCGCGAGATACTGAGAATACTGGGCAGGGCGCCGACGAGTCTGCGCGCGCTCTATGACATGGGACGGAGCCGCTCTGAGGTCGTGGCGACGTTTTTGTCGGTGCTCGAGCTGTGCTCCATGGGCAGCGTGCTCATAACGGAGCAGGAGGGCGAGCTGATGTTGAGCTTTACAGGCGGCGATACCGAGAGCATCATAGAGGCCATCGAGGAATGAGTATGGACGAACTGGAATTAAAAGCCGCTGTAGAGGCTATGATATTTGCATCGGGCGAGCCGGTGCCGGCGGCGAGGATATCGCTTGTTCTTGGAGTGCCGGAACAGGAGGTATTTGACTGCGCGGAGCGGCTCGCGGAGGAATATGAGAGCGGGGGCCGGGGAATCCGGCTCGTGCGGTTGGACAAGTCCCTGCAGATGTGCTCCGCGCCGCAGTACGCAAAGCTGATAGCGCGGGTGATAGAACACCGCGCGCCGCCGAAGCTCTCTCCGCCGGCGCTGGAGACGCTGGCCGTGGTGGCATATTTTCAGCCGGTCACGAGGGCGTATGTGGACGAGGTCAGGGGCGTGGACAGCTCGTATACCGTCTCGTCTCTGGTCGAGAAGGGGCTTATAGAACCCACAGGCAGACTCGAAGCCCCGGGCCGGCCCACGCTGTATAAGACTACTGAGGCGTTTTTGAGGGTCATGGGCGTTTCGGAGCTGTCAGAGCTGCCCAAATTACCGGACATGGCCTCGACGGACGGACTCGAGAAGCTCCAGGGCGCTATCGAGGCGCTCAAAGGGCGAGGAGAGCAGATGGTCATGGACCTTGAGACGAAGGAGACGGGGGGTGAGGCTCTTTGATCGTGCTCCTTGTGATAGTCGCGGTGCTCGTGCTGCTGCTGGTCATACCCTTTGGGGTATCGGCGTGGTACAAGGACGGTGAGCCGGGCGTCGCCGCGCGGGTGCTCTGCTTCAATATCAGACTGCTGCCGCGCAAGGAGAAGCCAAAGAAGGAAAAGAAAGAAAAGAAGCCGAAAAAAGAGAAGAAGCCAATAGAGGAAAAGCCCGAGAAGGAGAAAAAGCCGAGGCCCAAGCCCTCGCCGGAGGAGCTTTTACAGCTTTTGAAGCTGGGCCTGGACGCTCTGGCAAGGTTCAAACGGAAGCTGACGATCAACAGGTTCATGCTGCACCTTGTCATCGCCTCGGATGACCCTTTTGACGCGACGATGACCTACGGGCTGGTGAACACCGCGCTCGGCATGCTCGAGGGCATGAGAGGCAGGGCGTTCCGTGTGAGACAGTGCGACATCCAGACAGCGCTGGACTTCGACTCAACGGAGCCGAGGTTTGACGCGGAGCTGACGATGACGATAAGCCTCGGGAGGATACTGGCCGTGGCGTTCGCGGCGGGCTGGGGCTTCATGAAGATCAAAATGAGAGCGGCGAAACAAAAGGCCGCTGCCAAAGCAGAGGAAGAAAGGAAGGTAAGCAATGGATCAGGCCCAGACCCCGATGGCGGAATTCCTGCAGACCAGCATGTCTAAAATCAAGGAAATGGTGGACGTCAACACGATAGTCGGCGACCCGGTGACGACGCCGGACGGCGTGACGCTCGTGCCTGTCTCGCGCGTGACCTTTGGCTTCGGCGGGGGCGGCGGCGACCTTGTCAAGCAGCGCAGCGGCTTCACCGGCGGCAGCGCCGCGGCGGTCAAAATAGAGCCGATAGGCTTTCTCGTCATCCGCAACGGAGTAGTCAACATGCTGAACATCCAGCCGCCCGCGGCGAACACATTCGACAGGATAGTTGACCTCATTCCGCAGCTCATGGACAAGGCCGAGCAGATGAGGGACAAAAAGGCCGAGGGATAATCCGCGGCAGCACAGTCAATAATAAGCACCGCCCAATACTTACAGGGTGGTGCTATTATTGAGAAAACTAACGGGCCTTATCCTGAGCCTGGCGCTCATTTCGTTTTTTAAATTTCCCGCGCGTGCGGAGCTTTCGACCTCGGCGAAGTCGGCGATACTTGTCCACGCAGACACGGGCACTGTGCTCTACGAGAAGAACGCCGACGAGCACATGCTCATAGCCAGCACGACCAAGATCATGACTGCCATCGTCGTGCTAGAGCACTGTGAGCTGGATGATACCGTCGAGGTGGACGCGCGCAGCGCCGGCATCGAAGGCTCGTCCATGTATATAAAGGCGGGCGAGACGTATACGGTGGAGGAGCTGCTCTACGGGCTGCTGCTGGTCTCCGGCAACGACGCGGCCTCGGCCCTCGCGTTGCATGTGTCGGAGAACATCGAGGACTTCGCCGCGCTCATGAACGAGAAGGCGGCGGAGCTGGGCATGACGGAGTCCAGCTTCAAAAATGCCCACGGACTCGACGAGGACGGCCATTACTCCACCGCGCGTGACATGGCGAAGCTCGCGGCCTACTGCATGGAGAACGAGGACTTCGCGAGGATAGCGGGCACCATGTCCCATACCGTAGGCGAGCAGACGCTGGTGAACCACAACCGCCTTCTGCGCGAGTATGAGGGATGTATAGGCCTCAAGACGGGATATACCATGGCGGCGGGACGCGCGCTCGTGAGCTGCGCGGAGCGCGACGGGGCCAGGTACGTCTGTGTAACGCTCAACGACCCGGACGACTGGGACGACCACAAGGCGCTCTACGACTGGGCCTTCGCGAATTACAGCTTCGCCGAGGTCATCCCGGCGGGCCTGAGCCATGAGGTGCCGGTAATATCCGGAGCCGAAAGCTCCGCTGTGGCGCAGACCGAGGGCTCGGCAAGGGCGCTCATAAAAAACGGAGAGAGCTATACTACGCGCTTCGAGCTGCCCTCGTTCGTGTTCGCGCCGATAGACGAGGGAGAAAGCGCCGGCAGGGCCGTCGCCTGTATGGGCGAGCGGGAGATAGCCTCGGTCAGGATGGTGTACTCGGAGGAAATACCGGTCGAGGACGGTCTCGCGCTCTCGCCGGGAGAGAGATTCCTGCAATTCTGGCTGATGAGCGGCTGCGGCTCGCCTTTTTATCTTGATGAGGGACGTGTTGAAGCTTGAAAGAACGCCTCCAAAAGCTGATATCCTCGGCCGGCCTGGCCTCTCGCCGGGCCGCCGAGGAGATGATAAAACAGGGAAAGGTGAAGGTCAACGGCACGACCGCCACCCTTGGCATGTCCGCCGACCCCGATGCCGACGTCATTACCGTGAACGGCAAACGGCTCAGGATAGCGGAGGACAGGGTTTACATAATGTTGAACAAGCCTCGCGGCTATGTGACCACGCTCTCGGACGAGAAGGGCAGGAAAACCGTGGCGGAGCTGGTAAAGGGCGCGGGGAGGAGGCTGTACCCGGTGGGACGGCTGGATTTGAATTCCGAGGGCCTGCTTATAATGACGGACGACGGCGAGGCGGCGAACGCGCTGATGCACCCTTCGCACGAGGTGGTGAAGACATACCGCGTCACAGTGGAGGGCCGCGAGCCGGAGGCAGCCATTGAGGCATTGGAGGCCCTGAGAGAGGTCGAGGGAGAGCCGATACGTCCTGCGCAGGCCGAGATGGCCTCGCGAGGCGGTGAGGGCCGGTATTCGCTCGACGTGACAATACATGAGGGACGGAACCGGCAGGTGCGGAAGATGTGTGCCGCCGCCGGCCTTGAGGTGAAACGGCTCGTGCGCATATCCGAAGGCGAATTGAAGCTCGGCAGCCTCCCGTCCGGCAAATGGAGGAGCCTGACCGAGCAGGAGCTTGGCTGGTTGCTCAAGTTGCGTTGAAAATTTGCAAGTTATTGAATAAGTTCATGCAAATGTACTTGTAATTTCGGGATAGTGTGTGTAAAATACTCTTAAATTGCAGTTTTGCCGTGGTGCAAATGCGTCACGACTTCTCATTATTTGGGGGAGCACACATGGATAAGGATATTTTGGCGCTGATTTCCCGGGACAATTCGGGTTTCTCAAAGGGTCAAAGGCTAATTGCAAAGTATATACTTGAGAATTATGACAAGGCTGCGTTCATGACGGCCGGCAAGCTGGGTAAGACGGTGGGCGTGAGCGAGTCCACGGTGGTGCGCTTCGCGGCGGAGCTGGGCTACGACGGCTATCCCGGAATGAGGAAGGCCCTGCAGGAGATGATACGCTCGCGCCTGACCTCGGTGCAGAGGATAGAGGCGGCGAAGGACCTCATAGACGACCGGAACATCCTCAAGGCCGTGCTCAGCGATGATATCGATAAATTGCAGGCTACGCTCGAGGAGATCGACCAGGAGAGCTTTGACCGGGCGATAGACATGATAATGTCGGCAAAGAACATATACATTTTTGCCTCGCGTACATCACAGAGCCTCTCGGATTTTATGGCGTTTTATCTGAACATGCTCCGGGACGGGGTGCACCTGGTGCGGGACAACTCTGCGGCCGAGGCTTACGAGCAGCTCATCAGGATAGGCAAGGGCGACCTGTTCATCGGCTTCACTTTCCCGAGGTACTCGTCGCGGTCACTGAAGGTTATGCGTTTTGCAAAGGACAGGGGCGCATCGGCGCTGGCGCTGACAGATAATGAGAGCTCGCCGCTCTATGGTGTGGCGGACGTGTGCCTGTTTGCCAAGAGCGAGATGGTGTCCTTTGTTGACTCGCTGGTGGCGCCGCTGAGCCTTGTGAACGCTATAGTAATAGCGGTGGGCGCTAGATCGAGGGACAGGCTGGCCGAGACCTTCCGCGACCTTGAGAGCGTCTGGAGCGAGTATAAGGTGTTCGAGAAGATTGAAAACTGACGCAGTAGTGATAGGCGGCGGCGCGGCGGGGACGCTCTGCGCCGCGCTTGCGGCGGGACGAGGGCTGAGCGTCGCGCTGCTGGAGCCGAACAGGATGCTCGGCCGGAAACTGAGGATAACCGGCAAGGGCCGCTGCAACGTGACGAACGACTGCGACGCGCGGGAGTTCATAGCGGCCATACCCGGCGATGGGCGCTTTTTGCAGAGCGCCATACACAGGTTTGGAACCTCGGACACGAAGGAGCTGTTCGAGGGCCTTGGCGTTGCCTTGAAGACCGAGCGTGGGAACAGGGTGTTCCCTGTGTCCGACAGGGCGGACGACATAGCGGACGCTTTGGCGGAACTCGCGGGCAGAAACGGCGTCAGAGTGTTCAGGGAGAGGGCTAAACGGATACTCACGGACGATACGGGCGCGGTCAGGGCCGTGCAGACGTACAGAGGCGAGATAGCCTGCCGCAGCGCTGTCATATGCACGGGCGGGCTGTCTTACCCCGGCACAGGCTCGACCGGGGACGGCTACAGGATGGCCGAGGAGCTGGGGCATAAGGTTAATACCTGCCGCCCCTCGCTGGTGCCGCTCGAGTCGCCGGACAAGTGGTGTAGGGAGATGCAGGGCTTTTCGCTGAGGAACGTGGAGCTTTATGCCTACGAGGACGAAAAGCTGATCTATAAGGCGCTGGGCGAGATGCTGTTCACGCACTTTGGAGTCTCAGGGCCGCTGGTGCTCTCTGCCTCGGCACATATGCGCCGGTTCGGTCAGTGCAAATATCGGCTGGCGATAGACTTGAAGCCCGGCCTCGACGAGAAGAAGCTCGATGCGCGGCTGCTCAGGGACTTTGAGAAGTATAGCAACCGCGAGTTCAGAAACTCGCTGGGAGACCTCGCTGGCCGGGCGATGATACCGGTGCTGGTGGAGCTGTCGGGCATACCGGGCGAGACGCGCACGAACTCCGTGACGAAGCAGCAGCGCGCGGCGCTGGCAAGGCTTTTGAAGGCCTTCCCGGTGGAGATATCCGGGCCGAGACCGATAGCTGAGGCAATAGTGACTTCCGGCGGGATCGCGACCGGGGAGATTAACCCGAGGACGATGGAGTCGAAGCTTGTGCCCGGGCTGTATTTTGCCGGGGAGGTGCTGGACCTGGACGCGTATACAGGCGGATATAATTTGCAGATAGCGTGGTCAACGGCGTTCGTTGCCGCGAATTCTCTGCATCAGGGGTGTGAGGATGAGTAAACACTTTTCCGTGGCCATAGACGGCCCGTCCGGCGCGGGCAAGAGCACGATAGCAAAGGCGGCGGCGCGGCGCTTCGGGTTCATCTATGTGGACACCGGGGCGATATACAGGACGGCAGGGCTTGCGGCTGCGAGGGCAGGGATGCCGCTCGGAGCCGAGGAAGGCGTCGTGGAACTGCTGCCGGGGCTGGATATAAGGTTCGGCTACGCGGAGGACGGGAGCCAGAGGATGTACTTAAACGGCGAGGATGTGTCTGGCCTCATAAGGACGCCGGAGATATCCATGCGCGCCTCGGAGGTCTCTGCGATGCCGGAAGTGAGGGCATATCTGCTGGACATGCAGCGGAGAATGGCCGAGAGCCAGAGCGTCATAATGGACGGACGTGACATCGGTACGGTCGTGCTGCCGGGCGCAGACCTGAAGATCTTTCTGACGGCGAGCGCGGAAAAGCGGGCCGAGCGCAGGTATAGGGAGCTGCTGGATAAGGGCGAGACGGTGTGCTTGGAGCAGGTGCTCGCTGATATGATAGAGAGAGACAGGAACGACAGCAGCCGCTCCGCAGCGCCTCTCAGGAAGTCGGAGGACGCGGTCGAGGTGGACACGAGCGAGCTTACGCTGGAGGAGAGCATCGACATGGTCTGCGGACTTATAAGCGAAAGGATGGGTGATGAGCGGCGTGAATGAGCCGGAATATGAGAAGGAACGGCGCACGTTCGGCAAGTTTTACGATCTCCTGTTCCCGCTGGTCAAGGCGCTGTATCCCATGCGCTGCAGGGGCCTGGAGAACATACCGGAGGGCCCGGCGGTCGTGTGCGCGAACCACTCAAATTATATAGACCCGCTGCTCGTGGCGGCAGCCTTCGGCAAGGAGAACTATATGCACTTCATGGCGAAGCTGGAGCTGGAGCGGGTGCCGATAATTGGCACTGTGCTGAAAAAGTGCGGGATATGCTTCGTCGACAGGGACAAGAGCGACATCGATGCCATACGCAGCATGATGAAATACTTAAAGCACGGTGAGAAGGTGTTCATGTTCCCGGAGGGCACAAGAGTCGGGCACGACAACGAGGTCGAGGCCAAGACGGGCGCTGTCAGGATAGCGGCAAAGATGAAGGTGCCGATACTGCCGGTGTATATCCCGCGCGGGAAGAAGGTCTTCGGCAAGGTTGAGCTGCTGGTGGGCGAGCCGTATACGGTGGAGGCAAAAACGCATGCGGAGTACGAGCGTGAGGCCGACGGCATCATGGAGCGGATATACGAGCTGAGGGACGGTACGAACGGATGATAAGACTGGCAAAGAGCGCGGGCTTCTGCTTCGGGGTGTCGAGGTCTGTGGAGCTGGCGGAGAAGCTGCTGGCCGACGGGCCGTGCAAGAGCCTCGGGCCGCTCATACACAACGAGGACGTGGTGCGGAAGCTGGGAGCAATGGGGTTGTCGGTCATAGACGGCCCGGAGAAGGCCGCGGAGGGTGACCGGGTGATAATCAGGTCACACGGCGTTTCACAGAAGGTGGAAGACGAGCTCAGATCGTCCGGCGCTGAGATATTTGACGCGACATGTCCGAACGTGGCAAGGATACACCGGATAGTGAAGGAGGCGTCGGAGCGCGGACGGCAGGTGCTGGTGATAGGCACGAAGGGCCACCCGGAGGTCCAAGCCATCTGCGGAAGGTGCAAAGAGCCTGTAGTGGTCGCAAACGCCGATGAGCTGGAGAGCTGGATAAGCCAAAATGTTAAAAACAGCAAAAAAGAGCTTACCGTAGTAGTGCAGACTACCCAAACAAAAAATAATCTCGACGAGTGTGAAAAATTAATAAAAAAATGGTGTACAAAAACGGAAATCTTTGATACAATATGCTTTGCTACGTCCATAAGGCAGGAGGAGGCTGTAAAGCTTGCCTCCGAATGCGGAGCAATGGTTGTCATTGGCGGGAAGGATAGCGCCAACAGTCTGCATCTGGCGGAGCTTTGTGCGGAGAGATGTCCGAATACGCAGTTCATAGCGACTGCGGCTGAACTGGACAAGTCTGTGCTGAGCGGAGTCAGGGATGTGGGGGTGACAGCCGGGGCATCCGCGCCGGCATGGATAATCAAGGAGGTACTGGATAAGATGAGCGACGAGATCCTGATTCAAGAGAACCCTGTAGAGGCCCCTGTGGAGGAGGCCAAGGTCGAAGCTGCGGCCGTAGAAGAAGCGGCGCCGGTTGCAGTGGAAGAGGCTGCTCCGGCAGCAGAAGCGCCTGCGGAAGAGGCGGCGGCAGAGGCCGCGCCCACTGAGAAGAGCTTCGACGAGCTGTTGGAGGATTCTCTGAAAACTATATATAACGGAGACAAGGTCAGCGGCGTTGTAGTGGCGATCACCCCGACCGAGGTAAGCATCGATCTCGGCACGAAGTATTCCGCTTTCATTCCGACGACGGAGTTCACCGAGGACGGCGATGTGAAGCTCGAGGACGCCATCCATCTTGGCGACACTGTCGAGGCGATAGTCGTGCGTGTTAACGACGTTGAGGGCACGGCGCAGCTGTCGAAGAAGCGCATGGATGCGGTGAAGAACTGGGCGGACATTGAGGCGGCGCAGGAAGCCGGCTCCGTGGTCGAGGGCACCGTCACCGAGGAAAACAAGGGCGGCGTGGTCGTCACCGTAAAGGGCATCAGGGTCTTTGTGCCGGCGAGCCAGTCCGGCCTGCCGAAGGACACTCCGATGACCGAGCTGGTGAAGCAGAAGGTCAGGCTGAAGATCACCGAGGTCAACCGCGGACGCAGGCGCGTTGTCGGTTCCATCCGTGCCGTGCTGCAGCGCGAGCGCAGGGAGAAGGCCGAGGCGGTCTGGAACGAGATCGAGGTCGGCAAGGTGTACCACGGCGTGGTAAAGAGCCTGACGAGCTACGGCGCGTTTGTTGACATCGGCGGCATCGACGGCATGGTTCACGTCTCCGAGCTGAGCTGGAGCAGGATAAAGAACCCGGCCGAGGTTGTCTCTGTGGGCGACGAGCTGGATGTGTACGTCATCGGCTTCGACAAGGAGGCCAAGAGGATCTCCCTGGGATACAAGAAGGCTGAGGACAACCCCTGGACGAAGTTCGTGAACACCTACAAGGTGGGCGACATTGCGAACGTCAAGGTCGTGAAGCTCATGCCCTTCGGCGCGTTTGCCGAGGTCATGCCGGGCGTGGACGGCCTCATCCATATCAGCCAGATCGCGAACCGCCGCATCGGCAAGCCTGACGAGGTCCTGAGCGTGGGCGACGTGGTCGATGTGAAGGTCACGGCGATCGATAACGACAAGCAGAAGATCAGCCTGTCCATCAGGGCCATGTCGGAGCCCGAGCCGGCGCCGAGGAAGGCCGCGGCTGTCGAGGAGCCTGTCGAGCCTGAGGAGGACGCTCTGGTGTACGAGGTCAGCGAGACCGGCGAGGCCAGCGGCAACATCCCCGAGGACGCCGGCGAAGTCGAGTAATCAGATGAAACAGCAAAAGGGCGACGGTTTTTGAGGCCGTTGCCCTTTTTTATTAAAGTTCAGGGGGAAGTCCTTGCTAAAAATGTGGGGATGGAGTATAATAAATACAAGAAAGGAAAGAGTGTGGGATTGCTGGGAAACGGAGGTTAAAATGGCATTCCGTGTGGGCGACAGGATAGCGCACCCCATGCACGGCGCTGGGACAATAGACAGCATAGTCAGGAAGAAGGTCAGCGGCAGGGAGCGGGATTATTATGTCATGAAGCTGCCTGTAGGGGACATGCTGGTGCTCATCCCGGTGGAGACCAGCACGGCTATAGGCGTCAGGCCGATCGTGGACGCGGACGAGGCTGAGAAGATACTCGGCTCGATACCGGAGCTTGAGATAGAGATGACTCAGAACTGGAACAAGCGTTACCGGGAGAACATGATGAAGATAAAAAGCGGGAACCTTTTGGAGGTGGCCGCAGTCGTAAAAGGGCTTATGCAGAGGGAGAAGGAGCGGGGTCTGTCGACGGGTGAGCGGAAGATGCTGCACTCGGCAAAGCAGATACTGATATCCGAGATCGTCCTTTCGGAAAGCACCAGCTACGAGGAAGTGGAGGAGCGGTTGAACAGCGCTCTGGTGTGCTCGTAAAAAACAAGAGGGGCGGTCGCATCCGACCGCCCCATAACTATGCCAGGTTGAGGTACATATGACGAGAAAAAAGGAAATGAAGGCCGAAAGGCCATATTGCGCAGCGGTCATCGTCGCGGCAGGCAGCGGCACGAGGATGGGAGAGGACAAGCTCATGCTCGAGCTGGGAGGATGTACTGTCATCGAAAGAACGATGCTTGCACTGGACGGCTGCGAGTGTGTGGACGAGATAGTCGTTGTGACACAGAGCGCGAAAATACCGACCATAGCTAAACTGGCCCGTGAGCGCGGGGTGAGGAAGCTCAAATGTGTCGTCGAGGGCGGCGCAGACCGGACTGCTTCTGCCTGGAGGGGCGTGTGCGAGTGCTCCGAGCGTGCGGAGATCATCGCCATACACGACGGGGCGCGCCCGCTCGTGACGGAGGATATCGTGGAGCGCGCGGTGCGGGCCGCGGCGGAGCGCGGCGCGGCGGCTCCGGCAATACATGTGAAGGATACCGTGCGGCAGGCCAGAGGCGGCAGGGTGCTCCGGACGCTGGAGCGGGACGAGCTGTATCTCATGCAGACGCCGCAGGCGTTCCGGGCGGAGCTTATAAGGACGGCGCTCGGGGACGCGGCAAGGCTGGGCGTGTCGCTCACCGACGACTGCGCGGCGGTCATGCTCATGGACGCTGAGGTGTTCCTTGTGGAAGGCTCGGAGGAGAACCTGAAGCTCACAACGCCGGCCGACGTGTTCGCAGCAGCGGCGATCATAGACGCAAGGGGGGGCTTCATGTGAGGATAGGCCAGGGCTACGACGTGCACCGGCTCGTTGAGGGGCGGAAACTCATACTCGGTGGCGTTGAGATAGAATACGAGAAGGGCCTGCTCGGGCACTCGGACGCGGACGTGCTGGCGCACGCAATAATGGACGCGCTTTTGGGCGCGGCCGCCATGGGCGATATAGGGAAACTGTTCCCTGATAACGACCCCGCCTACGAGGGCGCGGACAGCCTCAAATTGCTCGGTGAGGTCGCGCACAGACTCAGGGAGCGCGGATTTGAGATAGGCAATGTGGATTCCACGGTGGTCGCGCAGAGACCAAAGCTTGCGCCGTATATGGGGAAGATGCGCGAGAACCTCGCGCGCGCCATGGGCGTGGATGCGTCCAGAGTCAGCGTTAAGGCTACAACGGAGGAGCACCTGGGCTTCACCGGGGAGGGCCTCGGCATAGCAGCGCAGGCTGTCGCACTGATAACAGGCTGATGTCAAATGAGCTTCCCCCGCATAGAATGGAGTACGCTTCACTCAAATGCGGGAGGAACTTGTTATGCGATATATCATCATGTGCAGGTCACAGACATACGCACTGAGGGCGAGGTCGGTGCTGGAGCGCGCCGGCATCACCGCAGGCGTCTCCCGTGCGCCGCAGGGACTTGGGAACAGCGGCTGCGCGTGGTGCGTCAAGGTGTCGCCGGCGAAGTACGGCGCGGCGATAGATTCGCTCAGGCGGGCGGGAGCCAACTTCGGAAAGGTGTACCGCGAAGAAGACGGCGTGTATACGGAGGAGAAGCCATGATCTACCTCGACAGCGCCGCTACGAGCCTGCAGAAGCCCAGAAGCGTGCACATGGCCGTGCAGAATGCCATGCGCACCATGGCAAGCCCCGGACGGGGAGGGCATCGTCCCGCAATGCTGGCCGCCGACTGCGCCTATGAGTGCCGCGCCGAGCTGGCGGGACTTTTCAATGTAAAGGAGCCGGAGAACGTGGTGTTCACCATGAACGCCACGCACGGCCTGAATATAGCCATACAGACGCTGATCAAAAGCGGAGACCGTGTGGTCATATCTGGATGGGAGCACAACGCGGTGACAAGACCGCTCCACATGCTCGGCGCACAGGTGGATATAGCCTGGGCGCCGGTTTTTGACCGGGAATCCACGATAGAGGCATTCCGTGCAAAGATACCGGGCGCTGATGCCGTGGTGTGCACGCATGTATCGAACGTGTTCGGAATGATATTGCCGATATACGAGATAGCAGAGCTGTGCCGCGGATACGGAGTACCGCTCATAGTGGATGCCTCGCAGTCGGCTGGGGTGCTGGAGGTGGACGCCGAGCGGCTGGGCGCACAGTTTATAGCCATGCCGGGGCATAAGGGACTGCTGGGGCCACAGGGAACCGGCGTGCTGCTGTGCCGGAGCGGCGCAGAGCCGATAATGGCGGGCGGCACAGGCTCGGACAGCCGCAGCCAGGATATGCCCGCGCTCCTGCCCGACAGGCTCGAGGCCGGGACGCACAACATACCGGGCATTGCGGGCCTTATGGCGGGCACTGGATATGTGAGAGCCAGAGGTACGGCTGAGATCGGCAGACACGAGCGGGAGCTGACGGCCCTGCTAGCGGACGCACTCGGCAATGTGCCTGGCCTTGAGGTGTTCGCGGCGGAGGATGCACAGGGGCAGTCGGGAGTGCTGTCGGTCAGACACGCTAAAAAAGGCAGCGAGGAGCTGGGAGAGCTGCTCGGGAGCGCCGGCATCTGCGTCAGGGCGGGACTGCACTGCGCGCCGACGGCGCACGAAAGCGCAGGAACTCTGAGGACGGGCACGGTGAGATTCAGCTTTTCTCCCTTCAATTCGGCCACAGAGACTCTCCGCGCGGCACATATGCTCAAATCGATGCTGCATGGGTAAATGTGAGTTGCTATTTGCGGAAAATAGTTGTATAATACTATGACTAACGTTGCGCCCCGGCGGAAACGCCGAGGCGCAGGCTACGGAAGCTGTGGGGACAGGCATATGGAAAGAATACGATCCGTAATATCCACCGCAATAAGCTATATGAAAACCGCTCAGGCCTCGGATATCGTGGATATCCTGCTGGTGGCCGTGCTGATCTATGTGGCAATAGGGCTCATCAGAAGGACAAACATGACGAGGGTCGCCAGAGGCATAGTGCTTATCATACTTGCGCTCTGGATGTCGGACCTGTTGAAGCTGAGGATGATAAACTCCTTCCTCAAGACGACGGTCGAGCTGGGATTCATCGCGCTGGTCATCATATTCCAGCCTGAGCTCAGAAGGCTGCTGGAGAGGATGGGCAGCGGCAGGTTCATGTCGTTCCTGGGCGGAGGTTCGACGCCTCTGACGTTCGAGTCCACAATAAACCAGACGGTGCTGGCCTGTACCTCGATGTCGGAGTCGAAGACCGGCGCGCTCATAGTGTTTGAGCGGATGATAAGCCTTAATGAACAGATGGCGACGGGTACGATAGTGAACGCGGACGTGACAAGCGAGCTTTTGCGGAACATCTTCTTCGTGAAGGCGCCGCTGCACGACGGAGCGGTTATAATCCGTGAGGGCAGGCTTGCGGCGGGCGGCTGTATGCTGCCGCTGTCGCAGAATGCCAGCCTGAGCAGCGACCTCGGCATGAGACACCGCGCGGGCATAGGCATGAGTGAGCACTCAGACGCAGTTGTGGTCATCGTATCCGAGGAGACGGGTTCCATCTCTGTTGCTATGGACGGCATGCTCAAGCGCCACCTTACGCCGGAGATGCTGGAGAAGATACTCAGGACGGAGCTTATGCCGGACGCCGAAGACACTCAGAAAAAGGGCCTTGCGGGGCTTGTGGCTTCGCTCAGGACGCTCAAGGTGAAGAAGCAATGAGTAAGAAGAAAAAGAACAGGCTGCTGGACAGCAAGGTCTTTTGGGCCGTCATATCCCTGCTCGCGTCGCTGTTCATCTGGGTGTACATAACCGGCACTCAGGAGGAGATAATCACAAAGGACTTCAGCAGCGTCGAGGTTCAGGTACTCGGCGAGGAAACGCTTCAGGCAACGCGGGGCTATGTGGTCACGAACGTCAGCGCGGAGACCGCCTCGGTGAAGATAAGCGGCACGCGGGGCAATATAGGCACGCTCTCGGCCTCGGACGTGAAGGCTACTATCGACGTGTCGTTTGTGAGCCAGACGGGCTCAACCTCGCTCGAGGTCAAGCTGAGCTATCCCGACAATGTGAACGCCGACGCGGTGAGCGTGATAAGCGTTGACCCGGAGCGGATATACTTTGATGTGACGAAGATGTCCACGACGCCGGTGCCGGTCGAGGCCAAGTTCGTGGGCAGCACGGCTGAGGACTATATCGCGGGTGAGATAGAGTACGAGCCCAAGACGATAAACGTCTCCGGCCCCGAGTCACTGCTTGAGCAGATCGACCACGTGTACGCCGAGATGGGCGGGGACGAGCTTACGCTGACGAGGACGGCGAATATACCGATAGTGCTCATCGATAAAGATGGGAACACAATGGATACCACCGGCCTGGAATTCGACGTGGATACGATAACGGTCACTATACCGATATACATGATGAAGGAAGTGCCGCTGTACGTCCAGTGCGTGTACGGCGCTGGAGCAACGGAGGAGAACACATCGATAAAGATAGAACCCAGCACGATAACGATATCCGGTGATACGGAGATCGTCAGCGGCATAAACAGGATAGATTTGACAACAATAGACCTGACGGATTTCTCACTGACACATCAGGACACCTATGCTATCCCGCTGCCGAACGGCGTAGAGAATGTGACGGGCACCACGCAGGCGGAGGTCAAAATTGAGATAACGGGCGTGGATACGAAGACCTTCACCGTAACTAATATAAGCACGCGGAACCTGCCCAGCGGATATAAGCTCGAGGAGATAACGACGCAGAGCCTTGAGGTAAGGATCAGGGCGACACAGGAGGTTCTGGATCAGATACAGTCGTCGAACCTGAGCGCGGTGGCGGACCTGTCCGACGTTACGCAGAGCGGGGATTTGTTCGTGCCGGTACGGATAATCGTTGATGGATTTACAGACGCCGGTGCTGTCGGAGATTACAGCATAGGCATAAAGGTAAGCAACTAGGAGGCGCGGCTTGACTCAGTATGCTATAATCAAAAAGCTGACCGGACCGGAGAAGGCCGAGGTCGAAGTGCTAAGGGGAACGGCCTGCGGCGACGACTGCGGCAGCTGCGAGGTGTGTCACTACGCCTCGAAGATACGGGTCGAGGCGAGGAACGCGATAGGCGCCTCGGTCGGAGACCGGGTGGAGATCGAAACCGCGACCTCACGTGTGCTGGGCGCGGCGGTGCTGGTGTACGTGGTGCCATTCGTGCTGTTTTTCATAGGCTACGCTATAGCGGCGCTGCTGCTGGACATGGCGGAGCTGCAGGCGATGCTCATGAGCTTTGCGTTCTTCGCCGTGGGCTTCGTCATGGTGGCGATAGTAGGGAAACGGCATAAAAAGAACCCGATAACATATGAGATAACTAATATCATCGGATGCGGGGCGGACGGAGTATGATAAAAAGCATGACGGGCTACGGCGGCGCCAAGGGAAGCGTCGAGGGGCTGTCGGTGAGCGTGGAACTGAGGAGCGTGAACAACCGCTACCTTGATGTTACGGTAAAGCTGCCGAGGACGCTGCTGTTCGCGGAGGAAACTATAAAGCAGGCGGTGGGCAGGCACATCAGCCGCGGCAAGGTAGACGTGTTCGTGACGGTGGACGCCTCTAACTCGGACGATATGGAGGTCCGGGTGAACGAGCCGCTTTTGAGAGGCTATCTCGAGACGCTGGGCGGGGTCGCCGAGAAATACGGCCTGCAGAACGACCTGACTCTGATGAGCGTGTGCAGGCTGCCCGAGGTGCTGAGCACTGACCGGCGTGAGATGGATAGCAGCGCAGTGCTCGAGGGTATTAAGGACATACTTGAGCAGGCGCTGACGGAGTACGACGCCATGAGACTCAGGGAAGGCGAAAAGCTGCGGGACGACGTGCTCTCGAGGCTGGACGAGATATCGAGGCTCACGGGCATCGTGGAGGAGAACGCGCCGAAGACGGTGGCGGAGTACCGCGCGAGGCTGGAGCAGAAGCTGCAGGAGGTGCTCGGCTCGGCGAATATCGACGAGAGCCGGATACTTACCGAGGCGGCGATATTTGCGGACAGGATCGCGGTTGACGAGGAGACGGTGCGTCTGCGGAGCCACCTGTCGCAGCTGCGCGGCCTGACGCTGGGCGAGTCGCCGGCGGGGAGGAAGATGGACTTTCTCATCCAGGAGCTGAACCGGGAGTCGAATACGATAGGCTCCAAGTGCCAGAACGCCGACATCGCGCATGTAGTGGTCGACCTGAAGGCGGAGATAGAGAAGATACGCGAGCAGATACAGAACGTGGAGTGATACGATGAGGCTCGTGAACATAGGCTTTGGGAGCCTTGTGGCGGCGGAGCGGCTGATATCCATACTGTCACCGGACTCGGCGCCGATAAAGCGGATGATACAGGACTCGCGGGAGCGCGGTCTGCTGGTGGACGCGAGCTACGGGCGGAAGACGAAGTCGGTGCTGGTGACGGACGGGGGCTACCTGTTTTTGTCGGCGCTGACGCCGGAGACCGTGGCGGCGAGAGCGGGAAGCGTTGTCGAAGGAGGGGACGAGGAAGATGCACAGGCATGACAAGGGCAAGCTGCTGGTCATTTCCGGGCCGAGCGGCGCGGGAAAGAGCACGGTGATAGGCAGGCTGATGGAGCTTCGGGACGACGTGTGCTTTTCCGTGTCGGTGACGACGCGGCCGCCGAGACCGGGCGAGGAGGACGGGAAGGACTACTTTTTCGTGACGCCGCAGAGGTTTCAGGAGCTTGCCGAAGGTGGGTTCCTGCTTGAGAACGCGGAGTACGTCGGCAACCGGTACGGCACGCCGCGCGGATATGTGGAGAGCCGCATTCTTGAGGGGAAAAACGTCGTGCTGGATATAGAGGTGCAGGGTGCGGCGCAGGTGCAGAAGAACTGCCCGGACGCCGTGACGGTGTTCATATTGCCGCCGTCTGGCGAGGAGCTGGAGCGCAGGCTGCGGCACAGGAACACGGATTCGGACGAGAAGATACGCGAGCGGCTGCTGCAGGCGAAGCGTGAGTGCGCAGAGGCCGGGAAATATGGCTATATCGTAGTAAATGACGACCCGGATAAAGCCGCGAAAGAACTTGATTCCATAATCACCGCCGAGAAATGCAAAATGGCGGACAGAATAAATTTGGTGACAGAGGTGCTGATATCATGATGCTTTACCCACCGATGGCCGAGCTTGTAGACAAGGTCGGCAGCCGCTATCTGCTGGTGAACCTGGTAGCGAGGCGTGCAAGAGAGATCTCACAGAATGCTGAGGAAGAAGGGGACGTTCTGGACAGGAAGCCCATCTCCACGGCCATTGAGGAGGTCTATACCGGGAAGCTGACGATCAGGGAGCTGGACAGCCGGCCTGAAGGAGAGGCAGCAGAATCGGAGTAATGAGTTAAGGCGGGGTGTGATGCCCCGCTAAAGCTCTATGTAGGAGACGGAGCATGGCGGAGATGACGATAGCCAGAATAGCCGTGTCGGGCGTACCGTACAGATTGGACAGGCCGTTCGACTACAGCATACCGGAGGGGCTCGCGGACGGCGTTAGGCCGGGGGTAAGGGTAGAGGTACCGTTCACGAAGGCAAACCGGCGAACTGAGGGCATCGTGCTGGCGCTGACGGAGGTTAGCGCATATGAGAAGCTTAAGCCTGTGCTGTCTGTGCTGGACGAGGAGCCGCTGCTGACGGAGGGACAGCTGAAGCTGGCACTCTGGATGCACGAGCGGTTTTTTTGTACGGTGTACGAGGCGGTCAAGGCCATGCTCCCCGCCGGGCTGTGGTTCCGGGACGGCAAGCGCCGTGTAAAGGACAAGACACGGACGATGGTGAGGCTTGCCGTGCCGTCCGAGGAAGCGGCGGAGGCGGCGGAGCAGAAGCGGCGCAAGGCCCCGCAGCAGGCGGAGGTGCTCAGGACCCTGAGCGCCATTGGCAGCGCGTCGCTGCCCGACCTCAAGGAGTTCACGGGCGCGGGCACACCGACTGTAAAAGCGCTGGTGAACGCGGGGTATATCGAGCTGAATGAGGTCGAGGTCTACCGCAGGCCGGAGCTGGCAAAGGGAGGAGCGGTGACGGAGCCGCCCGAGCTGAGCGCAGAGCAGTCGAAGGCCTTCCGGGGCATCTTGGAGCTGTGTACGGGGAAGGCTGCGGGCGCGCTGCTTTTCGGCGTGACCGGCAGCGGCAAGACTACGATTTATATCAGGCTTATCAAGGAGCTGCGTGAGCGCGGGAAGACGGCAATACTGCTCGTGCCAGAGATAGCGCTGACGCCTCAGATGCTGAGGACCTTCTCGTCTCATTTCGGGGACGATATCGCGGTACTGCACAGCAGCCTCTCGGCCGGTGAGCGGCTGGACGAGTGGAAAAGGATAAAGGAAGGCAAGGCGGGGGTCGTAATAGGCACGCGGAGCGCGGTGTTCGCGCCGGCGGAGCGCCTTGGTGCGATAATAATAGACGAGGAGCAGGAGGATACCTACAAGTCCGAGAACGCGCCGAGGTACCACGCGCGGGACGTGGCAAAGTTCCGCTGCGCGCGGGACGGGGCGCTGCTGCTGCTCGGCTCCGCCACGCCGGACGTCGAGAGCCGGTATATGGCGGAGAGCGGACGGTACGCATATTTCACGCTGCCGGGCAGGTATAACGACAGGGCGCTGCCTAAGGTGCAGGTCGTGGACATGAAAAACGAGCTGCGGCGCGGCAATGGCGGGAGCATAAGCCTGCGGCTCCGTGAGGAGTTGGAGACGAATATCGCGGCCGGTGAACAGAGCATACTGTTTTTGAACAGGCGCGGGGCCAACCGGCTCATCACATGCGGGGACTGCGGGTTCACATATAAATGCCCGAATTGCAGCGTGAGCCTGACGTACCACAGCTTCACGCGCAGGCTCATGTGCCACCACTGCGGCTATACAAAGCCTCTGGATGAGCGCTGCCCGGAATGCGGCGGCATACTCTGTCATGTAGGCGTCGGCACTCAGAAGGTCGAGGAGGAGCTTGGAGAGCTGTTCCCGGGCGTGAAGGTGCTGAGAATGGATACGGATACGGTGTCGCCCGCCGGCGGGCACGACGTACTGCTCGAGCGCTTCAGGGCGGAGAAGATACCGATAATGGTTGGCACCCAGATGGTGACGAAGGGCCTGAACTTCGAGAACGTGACGCTGGTGGGCGTCATCTCGGCCGACCAGAGCCTTTACGCGGCAGACTACCGCGCGGCGGAGAGGACGTTCTCGCTCATCACGCAGGTCGTGGGCCGCTCGGGAAGGTTTGAGAAACCGGGCAGGGCGGTGATACAGACCTACACGCCGGCGAACGAGACGATCTGTCAGGCGGCGGCGCAGGATTACGAGAGCTTTTACCGCTCGGAGATAGAGTTGAGACGGCTGCAGGCCCTGCCGCCGTTCACGGAGCTGCTGAGTGTGACGATGTCCGGCGCTGTGGAGGGCGAGGTGCATGCCTGTGCGGTGCGCGCGCGGGACGAGCTGAAGCTGCTGACGCGGGATACGGAGGGCGCAAGGGTGCTCGGCCCCGCTCCGCTGGCGATACTCAAGGTGAACAACAAATACCGCTACAGGGTCACGCTCTGCGCGCCTCCGGGCACGGGTATGAGAAGGGTCGTCGCCGACCTTGTGATGCGGTTTGGAGCAGATAAAAAGTACCGGGGCGTGTCGGTGTACGCGGACACGAATCCCTCGGATTAGGAGGATGTACATGGCGCTGAGGAAGATAGTGACGAGCGAGGACGCCTCGCTGTATAAGCACTGCCGGGAGGTAACGAAGTTTGACGAGCGGCTGCACACGTTGCTGGACGACATGAGGGATACGCTCGAATCTGCGGACGGCGTTGGCCTTGCCGCGCCGCAGGTCGGCGTGCTCAGACGCGCGGTCATAGTGCTCGAGACGAACGTGCCGGAGGGCGAGCATCCCTATGTCATAGAGCTGATAAACCCTGAGATAGTGGAGAAGTCCGGGGAGCAGTACGGCCCCGAGGGCTGCCTGTCCGTGCCGGGCAGGTACGGCCTGGTGGAGCGGCCCATGGAGGTCACGGTCAGGGCGCAGGACAGATACGGCAAGAGGTTTGAGGTGAAGGGCGAGGGCCTGACGGCGCGCTGCTTCTGCCACGAGCTGGACCACCTCGAGGGCGTTGTGTTCACTTCGATAGCCGACAGGATGCTGACGAACGAGGAACTCGAGACCGGCAGCTGGATGGACGACGAGGACACGGAGGACGTAGCGGAATGAGCCTGCGCGTGGTGTTTATGGGCACGCCGGACTTCGCAGCAGCGTCACTGCGCGCGCTTCTGGACGAGGGCTTCGAGGTCGCGGCGGTGTTCACTCAGCCGGATAAGCCTCGAGACCGGGGCATGAAGCCCGCAATGTCGGCGGTCAAGGAGCTGGCCGTAGAGCGCGGCCTGGACGTGTACCAGCCTGCGAGCATGCGGACGCCCGAGGCGGCGGAAGCGCTCAGACAGCTCCGGCCCGATATACTTGCCGTCGTGGCGTATGGAAAAATCCTGCCCGACGAGGTGCTGGCCATTCCAGGACTCGGCAGCGTGAACGTACACGGCTCGCTGCTTCCAAAGTACCGGGGCGCGGCCCCGATACAGTGGGCGGTGCTGAACGGGGACGAGACATCGGGCGTCACGACTATGTACCTTGCCCACGACATGGACGCGGGCGATATCATATACACTGAGGAGACGCCCATAGGCGAGTACGAGACGGCTGGCGAGCTGTTCGACCGGCTCGCGGACATGGGCGCAAGGCTGCTCGTGAGGACCCTGCGGGATATCGAGACCGGTGCGGCGCCGAGGACGCCGCAGGAGCACGAGCGCGCGACCTATGTAAAGCAGCTCGACAAGAGCATCTGTCCAATAGACTGGAACCGGACGCCGAAGGAGATCATAAAACACGTCTGCGGCCTGAACCCCTGGCCCGTGGCTACGATGCAGCTGGGGAAGGACACGCTCAAGGTATTCAGGGCCGAGTACACCGATACAGTGACGGATAAAGCGCCGGGCGCCGTGGTATCTGCGGGCAAGGCCGGGCTTGAGATGGCCTGCGGCGGCGGTAAGACGGTCATGGTCACGGAGCTGCAGGCCCCGGGCAAGCGGCGCATGGCGGCCTCGGCCTGGCTGCTGGGGCACCCGGTGGAGCTGGGATGAGGGCGCAAAACGGCCGCGAGGCCGCGCTGGAAGCTCTGCGCAGGATGCGCAGGGCAGGGACGTATTCCTCGGACGCGGTGGACGCTGTGGTAAGAGAGGCGGCGCTCGAGCCGCGCGAGGCCGCGTTCTGCACCAGGTTAGTCCGGGAAACGCTGCAAAACCTGTATTTTATCGACTACTACCTGAATTTTTGGTCAAATACGCCTGCAAAGCGGCTGGAACCGGCGGTGCTGGACATATTGCGCATATCGGCCTGCCAGCTGCTGTTTATGGACAGGGTGCCCGCGCCCGCGGCGGTGAACGAGGGCGTGGGGCTGTGTACTAAGGCGGGCTGTAGGCGGGCTTCGGGCCTCGTGAACTCAGTGCTCAGAAGGGTCGCCGAGCACCGGGACAGGCTGCCGGAGATTCCCGGCGCTGGCACGGTGGAGTACCTCGCCACAAGGTACAGCCACGAGCTGTGGCAGGTGCAGGAGCTCATTGAAAGGCGTGGATACGAGGGCGCTGAGGCGGTGCTCGCGGCGAACAATACCGAACCGCCGCTGACGGTGCAGACGAATACACTCAGATGCACGGCTGAGGAACTGCTGGAAAGGTTCGCAAAACAGGGCTTGGAGGCGGAAACCGGGCTTTCAGAGGGAGAGATAGTCCTGAAGAACGCCGGGCGCGCCGACCTGCTGCCGGGCTTTGCCAAAGGGCTGTTCTATGTTCAGGATGCGGCGGCAAAGCTGGCGGTGCTCGCCTCGGGCGTGAGGCCGGGCCTGAAAGTGCTCGACTGCTGCGCCGCGCCCGGCGGCAAGAGCTTCGGCGCGGCGATACTGATGCAGGGCAGGGGCGAGATTATCTCATGCGACTTGCAGGAGAAGAAGCTGCGCAGGATAGACGAGGGCGCGAGGCGACTGGGACTGGGCTGCATCACCACGCGGGCGATGGACGCGCGGTGTCCGGAGCAGGAACTTCTCGGGAGCTTGGACGTCGTAATAGCGGACGCGCCCTGCTCGGGCCTCGGCGTAATCAGGAAAAAGCCGGAGATAAGGTTCAAGCGCAAGGCGGAGCTTGAGGCCCTGCCGGGCATACAGCTGGACATACTCCGGGGTGCGTCCGGCTGCGTCAGGCCAGGCGGCACGCTGCTGTACTCGACCTGCACCACGAGAAAATGCGAAAATGAGGACGTTGTCGCGGCCTTCCTGAGCGGGAACGGCGGCTTTACCGTGTCGGAGCAGCGCACGCTCTGGCCGGACACGGACGGGACGGACGGGTTTTTCATATGCAGGATGGAAAGATCGATATAAAATCTCTGCTGCCCGAGGAACTCGCAGCGGAGCTTAAAGGGCTGGGCGAGCCTCAGTATCGGGCAAAGCAGGTGTTCAGCTGGCTCAGCAGAGGAGCGGAGAGCTTTGACGAGATGACGAACCTCTCAAAGCAGCTCAGACAGAAGCTGGCAGAGCGCTTTTACCTCACCCCGCCGAGGGTAGAGAAGAAGCAGGTGTCGGCGGAGGATGGGACGATAAAATATCTCTGGGGCCTTGCGGACGGCAACGCGGTTGAGACGGTAGTGATGCGCTATCACCACGGCAACACGGTGTGCATCTCGACGCAGGTAGGATGCAGACAGGGCTGCGCGTTCTGTGCGTCCACGATAGGCGGGCTGGTGCGTGGGCTGGAGCCTTCAGAGATGCTTGACGAGGTCATGTTCTCTCAGAAGGAGTCGGGGCTGGAGATATCGAATATCGTGCTCATGGGCATTGGCGAACCGCTGGACAACTTCGAGAACGTGATGAAGTTCCTGATGCTGGTAAATCACCCGGAGGGCATGAATATCGGGATGCGGCACATCTCGCTTTCGACCTGCGGGCTGACAGAAAAGTTTGACAAACTGGCGGAGAATAATTTACAATTGACCTTGTCTGTATCGCTCCATGCGCCGGACGACGAGACGCGCTCGAAGATTATGCCGGCGAATCGGGGCAGGGGCGTGGAGGAGCTTATGGATGCCTGCGAGCGGTATTTTAGAAAGACTGGCAGGCGGATATCATTTGAGTACGCGATGATAGACGGTGTGAACGACTCGGACGAGCAGGCGCGGCTGCTGGCGAAGCACGCGAAGCGGGTAGCGGCGCATGTGAATCTGATACCGCTCAATCACGTGGACGAACGTTCGCTGATGCCCTCGAGCGGCGAGAGGATAAAGCAGTTCAAGGGCATACTTGAGCGCGAGGGCGTGAACGTAACGGTGCGGCGCAGGCTGGGCGGGGACATAGACGCCTCCTGCGGGCAGCTGCGGAAAAAGAGTCTCAGGCTGGGGGACAGGACTTAAATGAACAGCTTCGGCATCACCGACAGAGGCAAGGTAAGGCGCGACAATCAGGACAGCTTTCTCATCGAGCGCATCGACGAGAAGGACTGTCTCATTGCCGTGCTCTGCGACGGCATGGGCGGAGAGAAGGCCGGCAACATAGCCAGTGACCTTGCAGCGAAGACCTACGTGAGCGAGCTGCGTCAGAAGCTGAAGCTCTCGCGGCAGAAGAAACCGGACGCCAGGGCAATGATGGCGGCAGCCTGCCATGTAGCTAACCACATGGTGTACGCGTACTCCTGCTTCGATACGGATTATACCGGCATGGGCACGACGCTGGTCTCGGCAGTTATCTGCGGGGAAGATACCTTTGTGCTGAACGTTGGAGACAGCCGGGCGTATAAGCTGACAAAGCGCAAGTTAACGCAGGTAACGAAGGACCACTCGCTCGTGCAGGACATGGTGGACAGAGGCGAGATAACGGCAGAGGAGGCCCGGTACCACCCAAGACGCAACGTTATTACGAGGGCGCTGGGCGTGGACGAGAACGTGCCCTGCGACATTTTCAAGGTGCGGCTCGCGCGGGGCGACAGGCTCCTGCTCTGCTCGGACGGACTTACAAACATGCTCGAGGACAGGGAGATATTCGAACTCTCGAAGGAAAATACCGACCCGCTGTCGCTGGGCCGGGCGCTCATGGACAAGGCGCTGGACGCAGGCGCGAGCGACAACGTGACGATAGTCATATTATCCAAATAAAACCCGCGATTTGGAGGCAGCCATGGATACCAATATGGACAAATATCTGGGGACATACCTGGACGACAGATACGAGATACTGGAGGTCATCGGCACTGGCGGCATGGCGGTGGTCTATAAGGCCATGTGCCACCGGCTGAACAGGTATGTTGCGGTGAAGATACTGCGAGACGAGCTGGCGGAGGACGAGGAGTTCCGTCACCGGTTTCAGACGGAGGCGCAGGCGGTAGCGATGCTCTCGCACCCCAATATCGTATCTGTGTACGACGTCAGCCACACTGAGGGCGTAGAATATATAGTCATGGAGCTGATCGAGGGAGTTACCCTGATGCAGTACATGAAGAAGAAGGGCGCCCTCGGCTGGAAGGAGGCCCTGCATTTCGCGGTGCAGATATCGAAGGCGCTTGAGCACGCGCACGAGAAGGGCATCGTACACAGGGACATAAAGCCGCAGAACATAATGATACTGAAGGACGGCACCATCAAGGTCGCCGACTTCGGCATCGCTGCGCTGGAATCGGCTCAGGAGAAAAAGAGCGACCAGACGGTCGGCTCAGTGCACTATATCGCGCCCGAGCAGGCAAGAGGTGAGCAGCCGGATCCGAGGAGCGACATCTATTCGTTGGGCGTAGTTATGTACGAGATGCTCACGGGCAGCATGCCCTACGACGGGGACACGGCTGAGCAGGTGGCGCGAAAGCACATAGTAGGCAACGCGGTGCCGCCTCAGGAGCTGAACCCGGATATACCCGAGGAGCTGGCCGAGATAACGCTCAAGGCCATGAGCGCGGATATCGAGGCGAGGTACCAGACGGCCGCGGAACTGCTGGGTGACCTTGAGCAGTTCAGGAAGCAGCAGGCTGCCGCCAACGCGGGCAGCGCCGGTGCGGACGACGAGGAGCTTGAGCTTCTGGGTGATATACCGCCCGATGTGCGCCCACTGGGAAAGGGCGGCGAGCTGTCGAAGGAGAAATACGCGCGCAGAAGACGCAGATCAAAGAAGGTGAGCATCCTTTCCGGGGCCTGCGGCGTACTTGTGTTCATGATAGCCGTGTTCGTTTTCCTGTGGAACTACTGGCTGCGGGACATCTTCAGCGTGGCAGAGCGGATAAATATACCGAACTTCGTGGGCAAGAGCTACGAGGACATCGTCAACAGCTCTGAGTTTAAGAAACTGTTCAACTTTGAGGTCAACTATACGATCGATCCCGATGTGCCAGAGGGTCAGATAATAAGCCAGGAGCCGGAAGCGGACCGGAGCATGATGGTAGTGCCCGAAGGCATAGATGTCAGCCTGACCGTGAGCACGGGCGTGAAACAGACAGTGATTCCCGACGTGACGAACAAGCACTATCAGGAGGCGACTATTGAGCTGCAGAACGCGGGCTTCCTGGTCGAGATAGCCGGCACGGAGGCGTCCGATACAGTGACGAAGGACTACGTCATATCCACAGACCCTGCGCCGGGCGACGAGCTTGCTGCCGGCTCAACGGTGTTCCTGACGGTGAGTGCCGGGCCGACGATAAGGACGGTGACGATGCCGAATCTGGTCGGTTCTACAGAGAAGGACGCCATAGCCAGGATTGAAAGCTCGAACCTGAGCTACGGCGACACGACCTATATCCACAGCGACTACGACGAGGGCACGGTCATAAGGCAGAGCATTGAGGCATACAGCGACGTTGAGGAGCATACAAGGATCTTCATCTGGGTCTCGCTCGGGCCGGAGACCACGCCGACGCCGGAGCCTACGCCAAGCCCAACAGCTCCTCCGGTGGAGAGCCACGACCCGGGCTATATCTTCGATGACTGATGCAGGGAGTCATAATCAAGGCCCTGAGTGGGTTTTACTACGTTAAGACTGAAACCGGGACGGTCGAGTGCAGGGCACGCGGCCGTTTTCGGCTGGACGGAAGTTCCCCTCTGGTGGGCGATAAGGTGGAGATATCGCTGGACGCGAACGGCAAGGGGCGCGTGGACGAGCTGCTGCCCAGGAAGAACTTTTTCATACGCCCGGCAGTGGCCAATATAGATGTGCTCATAGCTGTGGCGGCGGAGGTCAACCCGGTGACAGACCCCTTCCTCATTGACCGGGTCACGGCTTTCGCGGAGCATATGGGCTGCGAGGTCGTCATATGCGTGAACAAGTCGGACGCGGCGAGGGCGGGAAGACTCATGGAGATATATGGGACGACCGGATATAATACCATCGAGACGAGCGCCGTAACGGGCGAGGGTATTGACAAGCTGAGAGCGGCGATAGAGGGCAAGGTGTGCGCGTTCTCAGGGAATTCCGGCGTGGGGAAGTCGAGCCTCATAAACGCGCTGGAGCCGGAGCTGAGGCTGGAGACCGGAGACGTGAGCGAGAAGCTGGGCCGCGGCAGGCATACGACGAGACACGTTGAGATTTTCCCTGCGGGCGGGGCGTATGTGGCGGATACGCCGGGCTTTGCGTCCTTCGATATGGAGCAGCTGCCTCCGATACCCAAGGAGGAGCTGCAGTACTGCTTTCCGGAGTTTCGGCCGTATATCGGACAGTGCCGCTTCGATGACTGCGCGCATCTGAAGGAGCCGGGCTGCGCGGTACGCGAGGCGATCGAAGCGGGGAAGATACATGTGAGTCGCCACGAGAGTTATGCAAGGCTGTACGAGATCTCGGCGAAGTACAGGGAATGGGAAAAGTAACATACAGCGCCCCCTGCGCATATAATGCAGTGATGAGCTGCAATGAGCGCGGGGGGTGTTTTTGTGTGCCGAAGGCGGGGAAATGGGAATAAGCTGGGATGCCTGGTGGTGCTCGCCGGTGTGCTTATCATCCTTGCGCTGGTGCTGCCGCCGGGGTTTTGGTGGTTCGCGCTGGCCATAGCGCTCATTTGCTGCGGCATATGGCTTTTAAGGAGGTAGGGATATGAGGATGATAGTGATAAAGCTCCCGGCCTTTCTCTCAAGGCTTATCATGAGATTCAGGACGGAGTACGAGCCGGAGTAATAGATAAGCCTCCGGCCGCATAAGTTTTACAGAAACTGCGGCAGGAGGAATAGCAATGGAAGTGTCAATGAAACGCAGCGGGATAGCCTGCTGTGAAAGGATCTTCGAGTATTCACAGCCGGTGGAGCAGGCTGTGGAGACCGTCGTGCCGGACACGATGCCCGACGTGGAGCGGGTGCTTTGCGCGGATGGCGAGATCATAATACAGGGCAAGGATGTGCACGATGGCAGGATGGGCTTGACCGCGGGCGTAGCCGCAACGGTGCTGTATAGTCCCGAGGGCGGCGGAGAGGTGTGCACGCTGGGCGTGGCGCTGCCGATAGAGGTAACGCTGGATGCGCCGGGCGTCACGCAGGAGAGCCTGCCCGTGGCGATGCTGAGCGTCACGAGCGTGGAGGCGAGGATGCTCAACCCGAGGAAACTGCTCGTGAGGGCGGTCGTGGCGGTGAACGCGGAGTGCTATGTACATACCCAGCTGGATATCTGCGACGGGATAGAGGGCGATGGAGCCGGGAGCGTGGAGGCTATGAGCGAAGGCTGCACTGTGAGCCCGGTAGTCTGCGTGCGTGAGAAGACCTTCGTGGTCTCGGACGAGTACCGGCTGCAGGCCGGCCAGCCGGCGCTGGGCGACATCCTGTGGCACGGGGTGGATATCATAGCTGGAAGCACGCGCTCTGTGGGGAGCAGACTTGTGTTTGGCGGTACAGTGAGATTGCAGCTGTTGTACAGGGCAGCCGAGACTGGGGAACTGTGCTCAGCGTGCTTTGAGACGGAGTTTTCGCAGATGCTGGAGACGGATACGGAGCTGACCAGCCCGGATTGCAGTGTTTACAGTATGCTGACAGCGAAATACGTGGAGCCGGGCACGTTGTCCGGTGGAGAGAGAGGCGTGACGGCGGAGTTCCACCTCGTGTCGCAGGCGGTGTGTACAGACAGTGTGCGGATAAGCTGCGTGACGGACTGCTACAGCAACAGCTGCAAGCTGGAGACGGAGCGCAGGGAGCTGGAGCTTGGCTGTGTGCAGCGAAGGAGCACAGTGAGGTCTGCGGTGCACGAGAGCCTGCCGGCGACTCCGTCGGCAGAGGCGGTGTGCCGTGTCATGTGCCGCACGGGGACTGCGAGCTGTGAGGGCGGCACGCTGAGATGCCCGGTAACTGTGGCGGTGATGTACTCGGCGTCGGACGGGAACGTGTACTCGGTGTCGAGAAGGCTGACAGCGGAGGCGCCGGCGGAGCTTGGGGAGAATGAGTATGCGGCGCTGGTACGCGCGAGCTGTGCGGAGGCAAGTGCGGCGCCGACGGCCGGCGGGCTGGATGTGAGGCTGCTGATAGACTTCGAGCTGCTTGCGGTGCGAAGGCTGAGCATCAGCCAGATAAAGTCGATAAGCTGTGGCGAGGCGCTTGATAATTCTGAGCTGCCCTCAGTGACCGTGATAAGAGTGTCCAAGGGCCAAAGCCTGTGGCAGCTGGGCAAGAAGTACCACTCAACAGCCAAACTCATAGCAGCCCAAAACGCCCTGGAAGACTCAGAATGCCCCGAGGGCAGGATACTGATAATCCCCACGGCGAGAACGTAGAATGCGGGGCGCATCCATGAGAGATGCGCCCCGATTTTTTAATTTGGATATTTGTACTTGCCTAAACGTCAGGGTAGTGCTAAAATAACAAGGAAATTTATACGCTAGGGGTTTGATAGCAATGTCGGGACATTCCAAGTGGCATAATATACAGAAGACAAAAGGCGCTCAGGACGCAAAAAGGGCACAGGCGTTTACTAAGATCGCACGTGAGATGATCGTTGCTGTCAAGGAAGGCGGCAGCGGCGACCCCGCCAATAACTCGCGCCTTGCGGCGGTCATTACCAAGGCCAAGGCCGCAAATATGCCTAACGACAATATAAAAAGAACCATCGAAAAGGCCCTCGGCAGCGGCAACACCGATAATTATGAGTCCATCACCTATGAGGGCTATGGTCCCAGCGGCGTAGCTGTCATTGTCGAGGCTATGACCGATAACAGGAACCGTACCGCTTCTGAGGTCAGGCACGCCTTCGACAAGAACAACGGCAATATGGGCGCGGCGGGCTGCGTGTCCTGGAGCTTTGACCGCAAGGGCGTCATCGTGGTGAACAACGAGGACGGCGACTTCGACGAGGACAAGGTCATGGAGGACGCGCTGGAGGCCGGTGCGGACGATATAGAGGAAGACGGCGACGTGTTCTCGGTCTACACAGGCGTGGACGATGTCACTACGGTGGCCGAATACCTCACCGAGCACGGGTACGAGCTGCTCTCCGCGCAGGTCGAGATGGTGCCGCAGACCTATATAAAACTCACCGACGAGGGCGACCTCAAGAGCATGCAGAAAATGCTCGACATGTTCGAGGACAACGACGACGTACAGAACGTCTGGCACAACTGGGATCAGGACTGATTAGTTAAAGGGCGCTCCGACGGGAAACCGCCGGAGCGTTTTTTTAATAACGCTTGCAAAATTGGGTAATAGGACGTATAATAGTTTCACGTGGTAGTGCGTGAAACTATACAAATCGGCGGGTGTTTATGTCAGCAAAATATACAGGGAATGCGAAAAATATTGTATTCATAGGCGAGGCCGGGTCCGGAAAGACGGAGACCGCCGTGAATCTGGCGCTGCTGATGGCGGCGGAGGGGACACGGAAGGTGCATTTTTTTGACATGGACCAGACCAAGCCGCTCTTTCGTGCGAGGGATTGTGAGGCGCAGCTTGTAAAAGGCGGCGTCACATTTCACTTTCAGGCACAGTATCTGGACGCGCCGACGGTGGCATCGGGCGTTGGAGAGAGGCTGCTAGACGACGGGTCGACAGTGCTCATGGACATTGGCGGCGGGTCGCACGGCTCGCATATGATAGGACAGTTTTCGCATCTGCTCAGAGGCGAGAGCACGCTGGTGCTGTATATAGTGAACCCGTACCGGCCATGGTCGGGTTCGCGTGAGGACATAGAGCTTACTATGAGGCGCGTGCTGGGCGCGGCGAGGCTGGGAGGCTACAGCCTGGTCGCGAATCCGAATCTGGGGCCCGGCACCACGGCGGCGGATGTGCTCGAGGGGCTCAGAAGGTTCCGGGCGATGTTCCCGGAGGAGCAGCCTCTGTTCGTCTGCGCGCTGGAGGAACTTTGCAGCGAATTGGCAGGGCAGGTCGGGGAGCCTCTGCTCCCTGTCCGGCTCAATACCGTCCCTGAGTGGCTGGCTGGTTCGGGGATGAGTGGCGTTTAAAAATAAAGCAAAGGAGTGGTAAACCAAATGGCCAAAGGCAGAGTGGAAATTTACACTGAAGCCTGCAAAAGCTGTCTGTACTGCGTCAATACCTGCCCGCAGAAGGTGCTGGGCACTACGGACGCGGTCAACTCGAAGGGCTACCAGTACGTGGTGCCCGTAAACCCGGAGGCCTGCATCGGCTGTGCCATGTGCGCCACCATCTGTCCCGACGCGGCGATAAGCGTCTACAGGGAGGTGAACTGAGATGTCGGAGAAGATATTCATGAAGGGCTGCGAGGCCGTGGCCGAGACCGCCGTAAGGGCGGGCTGCCGGTTCTTCGCCGGCTATCCCATCACCCCGCAGAATGATGTACCGGAGTATTTCGCGAGAAGGATGCCTCAGGTGAACGGCGTGTTCATCCAGGGCGAGAGCGAGGTCGCGTCGGCCAACATGGCCTACGGCGCGGCTGCTGCGGGCGTGCGCAGCATGACAAGCTCGTCGAGCTGCGGCATATCGCTCAAGAGCGAGGCCATAAGCTGGATGGCGGGCGCGAGGCTGCCGGTGGTCGTGGCGAACTTCCAGCGCGGCGGCCCGGGCATAGGAACAATCCAGCCCGCGCAGCAGGACTATACGCAGGCGACCAAGGCCAGCGGCAACGGCGGCTTTAAGATGCTGGTGCTCTCCCCGTCCACGCTTCAGGAGGCGGTGGACATGACCTGGCAGGCGTTTGAGCTGGCGGACAAGTATTCCAACCCCGTGCTGTTGCTCATGGACGGCTTCACGGGCACGATGATGGAGCCTGTCGAGCTGCCCGAGGCGCTCAGCGATGAGCAGGTCGCGGCGATAAGGGCGACCAAGACCTGGGCGGCGACCGGCAAGAAAGGCGGCCCGCAGCACAAGGTCATGTGCGGCCCCGGCCTCGACACAAGGGTCAGCCAGGAGCAGATGAACATACGCGACGGCCAGATGTACGATGAGTGGAAGACCACCGAGGTCGAATACGAGGACTACATGACCGAGGACGCGGAGGTAATTCTGTCCGCCTACGGTATCTCGGGCCGCATAGCGAAGTCTGCGGTGGGTATCCTGCGCGCCGAGGGCATAAAGGCAGGGCTCATCAGGCCGAAGAAGGTCTACCCCTTCCCGGTGGAGGCGTATGAGAAGCTGAACTTCGATACGCTCAAGGGCATAGTGTGCGCCGAGATGGCTATACCCGCGCAGTTCGCCGTTGACGTGGAGAACGTCGTGCACGGCAGGGCAAAGATAGTGACGGCATTGTCGTCCGGCGGAGAGATCCTCGACAGGCGCGCCATAGTCGAGGCTGCCCGTGGGCTTTGCGGCAGGTAAGGAGGCTGGAAAATATGATGAGAAATGTGTATTCCCGGCCATCCGGGATATTTGAGGGCGCAGTGACGGGTTTCTGCCCCGGCTGCATGCACTCGAGCGTTTGCAAGGTCGTGGCCGAGGTGCTCGACGAGCTGGGCATGGTGGATAATGCCTGTTATGTGCAGGGCGTCGGCTGCTGCGGTCTGGCGGTCACTTATTTCGATATGGATACAGTCGCGGCCCCGCACGGCAGGGCCTGCGCGATAGCCAGCTCCTTCAAGAGGTGCAGCCCGGAGACGCTGGTGTTCACCTATCAGGGCGACGGCGATCTCGCGGCTATCGGTTTGGCTGAGACAATGTCCGCGGCGAACAGGGGCGAGAATTTCACGGTCATCTTCGTGAACAACGGCATCTATGGTATGACGGGCGGCCAGATGGCCCCGACGACGATGGTGGGCGTCAAGACCACGACCACGCCTTACGGCAGGAATGTGAATGAGCACGGCGCGCCGCTGCACATGTGCGAGATACTCAGCCAGCTCGAGGCGCCGGCGTATATCGCGAGGGTGACGCTGGCGGACGTGCCGAACGCGAAGAAGGCGAAGGCGGCGGTCAAGAAGGCGTTCCAGTACCAGCTCGACGGCAAGGGCTTCTCGTTTGTAGAGTTCGTGTCGAACTGCCCGACGAACTGGGGCATGAGCCCGATGGAGTCGCTGGACCACGTGCATAACGTCATACTCAAGGAGTTCCCGCTTGGGGAATTCCGCGCGAAGTAAGGGGGCGGCGAGATGGAAAAAAGCTTCATAATAGCCGGCTTCGGCGGACAGGGCGTCATGGTCATGGGCCAGCTTTTGAGCTATACGGCCTGTGAGACGACGGAGAAGTACGTGACCTATTTCCCGAGCTACGGCGCGGAGATGCGCGGCGGCACGGCGAACTGCTATGTGGTCATATCGGACGACCCGGTCGGCGCACCGAAAGTGTCGCAGGCGGACTACGTCGTGGCGCTCAATGACCCGTCGATGGCGAAATTCAAGGGCGCGGTGGCGCCGGGCGGCACGATATTTGTGAACAGCTCGGTCGTCACGATCGAGGAGGACCGCGAGGACGTGAACGTTGTCAAGGTGGACGCGGGCACGATAGCCTATGAGCTGGGCAATCTGAAGGTACTCAATCTTGTCATGGTGGGCGCGATCATCGGCTATACCGAGGTGCTGCCCGCGGAGAACGTGCTGCAGACGGCGTTCAAGAAGCTGGGCGCCAAGCGGCCGGAGCTGAATCCGATAAACGAGGCGGCGTTCAGACGCGGCTATGAGATCGGCAAGGCGGCAAAGGCGTAATCACTGAAATATTTATTTCAGGCACCCACCATAACCGTGAGTGCCTGAAATATTTATTTCAGGCACTCACGGTTATGGTGGGTGCCTGATTTTTTTATTAATGCCACCCCATATCTTTTGTCTTTGCCAAAAGAAGCAGGAGCGGCATATTTGCATTTGTCTCGCTCATCACACGGCTAACCCACAGAACACTTTATATCTTGTTCTTTTGGAAAAAGTGTGTTAATATGTTATGTTAGTGTGCGGATGTGCGCTTATAAGTTGTATTGTGTTTGGAGGATCGATACGTGACGATTTCTTCGGCTATACTGTTGGGCATCGTGCAGGGCGTTGCGGAGTTCCTGCCGATCTCCAGCTCGGGACACCTTGCCATACTGCAAAACCTTTTCGCCCTCTCGGCGGGTGAGGAGCACATGTCCTTTGACGTGCTGCTCCATCTGGGTACGCTCATCTCTATATGTGTGTGCTACTGGGGCGATATAGTCGGCATGGTGCGCGAGGTGTTCATCGTGCTCAGGGGCGGCAGACGCGCCGACGGCACGCCCGTGCAGGGTCAGCTCTCGAGCGCGAGGCTCTTTCTCATGATAGTTGTTGGTACTTTGCCTCTGTTTTTGGTGCTGCCCATAAACGACAGTGTTGAGCAGCTCTATTACATAACCCCGTTCATAGGCGTAGCGCTGCTGCTCACGGGCTGCATGCTCTTTGTCTCCGACAGGATGACGCCGGGTAAAAAGACTGAGCGGAACATGCGCTTCCGTGACGCTCTCATCATCGGCCTGTGCCAGTGCGTGGCGACCATCCCTGGGCTTTCGAGGTCCGGCACCACGATCACGGCAGGCATAGCTACGGGCCTTGACAGGAAGTTTGCAATGAAATACTCCTTCCTCCTGAGCCTGCCTGCAGTGCTGGGTGCCAACCTCCTGAGCCTTATAAAGGCAATAGGCGAGGAGGGAATTGACACCTCGCTCATCCCGGCATATCTCATCGGCATGCTCTTTGCAATGCTCTCCGGCATCGCGGCCATCCTGCTCATGAAGCTCATCGCCAAAAAGAGCAAGTTTGGCTGGTTTGCCTACTACTGCTGGGGCGCCGGCGTGCTTACGATAATCCTGGGCCTCATATTCTGAAAGGACTGCTGACACGATGGCAACTACCAACAGCGGCCGCAAGAGCACAAGCTCAAACGGTACCGCAAAGAAAAGCGGCGCGACGGCAAAGAAAAGCAGCACTGCCGCGAGGACGAATACAAAAAGCGCTAAGAACGCACCGCGCCCGATACGGCGCGAGGTCGGCGCGGCGGTGTGCCTGTTTCTGGCCGTACTGTCGTTTATCGGATACTTTGACGTGGACGGCTGGTTCGTGGATTTCTTCTGCGGCATCATACAGGGCATACTTGGCTGGGGCTACTATCTGTTCCCGCCGGCGCTGCTTATTATGGCGATAACGCTGGCCTTTCACCGGGGCAGACCGGTGGCTTTCAGGGTATTCTGCTGCTGCATGCTGCCCATCATCTTCGGCGCGATAGCGCATCTGCTGTTCTCGCGCACGGCGCTGGAACTGGGCGACGAGATATCTCCGCTCGTGAAGGGACTGTTCGCGGAGGGCAAGCTGCTTGAAGGCGGCGGGCTTGTGGCGGGGCTGCTCGCCATGGCGCTCGAATCCATGTTCAGTGTGTACGGGGCCTTCCCGCTGCTGCTGGCGCTGTTTTTGTTCTTCCTCATATACGCTGTGAACCTCAGCTTCAGCAAGATAGGCGCATGGCTTTCCGGCCGCGAGCACCGCGAGTACGAGTACGAGCCGGAGGAGGAGTACGAGCAGCCGAAGGCGCAGAAGAAACAGCAGCAGCCTAAGGAGCAGCCCGTAAAACAGCCCAAAAAGCGCAAAGACCGCGTTATAGACATCCCCATGGACGACGACCCGGGCGAGCTGGAGGACTACGATGACGTCAAGGTCAGCTATTTCACCGAGGACGAGCTGGGAGTAAAGTCCGAGCGCAGGCCGCAGAAGGCGCAGCCAAAGCCGGAACCGGTGTTCGACCTTGAGGACGAGCTTCCTGAGACGAGTTTTGCGCCCGTTACGGTGCCGCCCGTTCCGCCAATCGAGCAGCCGAAGCCTGAGAAGCCGAGCAGGGCAGAGGTGGAGGCTGAGACCGCGGCGGTCGCGGAGGAGATAGACAGGGCAGCCCAGACCACGCCGGAATACGAATTCCCGCCCATCGACCTGCTCAGGAAAGGCACGGCTGCCACAGTGGACGGCAGGGACGAGATCGCATTAAACCGCGACAGGCTCGAGACCACTCTACACAGCTTTGGAGTCGCGGCGAACATCGTAGGGGTCATAAGGGGTCCCACGGTCACAAGATACGACCTCGAGCTGGACGCGGGCGTGAAGCTCACGAAGCTCACGAACCTCTCGAGCGACCTTGCCCTCTCGCTGGGCGTCATGAATGTGCGCATCGCGCCCATCCCGGACAAGATATCCACCGTCGGCGTCGAGGTGCCGAACAAGATAGTCAGCATCGTCTACCTGCGCGACATAGTCGACTCGCCGGCCTTCAAAAACGCCTCGTCGAGCCTCTCCTTCGCCATTGGCAAGGACATAAGCGGCGAGTGCGTGGTCGGCAATATTGCGAAGCTGCCGCACATGCTTATTGCGGGCACGACGGGTTCGGGCAAATCGGTCTGCCTCAACTCGCTGCTGCTGAGCCTTCTGTACAAGTCCACGCCCGAGCAGGTGCGGCTCATCATGATAGATCCCAAGATGGTCGAGCTGGGCATCTACAACGGCATCCCACACCTGTTCGTGCCGGTCGTGACCGACCCGAAGAAGGCGGCGGGCGCGCTGCAGTGGGCTGTCGTGGAGATGCTCAAGCGCTACAGGCTGTTTTCCGAGGCTGGCGTGCGCGACCTCGCGGGCTACAACGCCCACCAGAAGAAGATCGGCGGCGAGACCATGCCGCAGGTCGTCATCGTCGTGGACGAGCTGGCAGACCTCATGCTGGTAGCGTCTAAGGACGTGGAGGAGAGCATTTGCCGCGTGGCTCAGATGGGTCGAGCCTCGGGTATGCACCTCATAATCGCCACGCAGAGGCCGTCCGCGGACGTCATCACAGGACTCATGAAGGCGAATATCCCGAGCCGCATAGCCTTTGCGGTCTCGAGCGCGATGGAGTCCCGCATAATCCTCGACTCTGCGGGCGCGGAGAAGCTCATAGGCATGGGCGATATGCTGTATTCGCCTCTGGGCAGCGGCAAGCCCATGCGCATCCAGGGCGCGTATGTCTCGGACGAGGAGCGCGAGGATGTCATCGACTTTATAAAGCGCAGTTCCGCGCCTGAGTACTCGGAGGATATACTCGAGCAGATAGAAAAGGCGGCAGAGGACAAGCCTGGAAACGGCGGCTCCGGTTCGTCGAAGTCGCAGGCGGACGATGAGCCGCAGCCCAAGTCGCAGTTCGACGAGCTGCTGCCGCAGGCTGTTGACGTCATATTTGAGACGAAGCAGGCGAGCGTGTCCATGCTGCAAAGGCGATTGAAGCTGGGCTACTCGCGCGCTGCGCGGCTGGTAGACCAGATGGAGCAGCTGGGTATTGTCGGGCCCTTTGAAGGCTCAAAGCCGAGGCAGGTGCTCATAACAAAGCAGCAGTGGCAGGAAATGCAGCTCATGAACGGCGCGGCTCCGACGGAGCGCTTCCAGACAGAGATGGAGTTCGGCACGGACTCGGACGAGGAATGAGCATGACGGACGCCGAGCTGGGGAAACTGAGCATATTGGCGCTGGCGCATGTGGGCGACGCGGTGTACGAATTGCTGACGCGCACTCTGCTGGCTGAACGAGGGATAGCTACGGTGGTGCAGCTGCACCGCGAGACGGTCGCGCGTGTGAAGGCACCGGCTCAGGCAAGGGCGGCGGCGGTGATACTGCCGCTGCTTACGGAAGCTGAGCACGACGTGTACCGGCGCGGGCGAAACAGCCATGTCAATACAGTCCCGCACGGCGCGACGCCGGGGCAGTACCACGCGGCGACGGCGCTTGAGGCGGTCTTCGGCTGGCTCTGGCTGCGCGGCGAACATGAGCGGGCGCGAGAGCTGTTTAAGTTTATTACGGAGGAATTCGATGCCGCTTGACTCAGTGTGCCTGACGGCACTGATGAACGAGCTTGCGCCCATAATTGAGGGCGCGCATATAGACAAGGTGCAGCAGCCCGCGAGGGACCTGCTGCTCCTTTCGCTGTATACAAGACAGGGGAGCCGCCGCCTGCTGATCTCAGCGGGCGTGGGCATGGCGCGGCTGCACCTGACGGGGCAGAGGTACGAAAACCCGGACACGCCGCCGATGTTCTGCATGCTGCTGCGCAAGCACCTGACCGGCGCGCGGATAGACCGGCTATGTCAGCCCGAAAACGAGCGCATGGCCATACTCGAGCTCAGCTGCCGCGATGAGCTGGGAGTGGAGAGCAGAAAGCGGCTCGTAGCGGAGCTGATGGGGCGCTCATCAAATATCATCCTCGTGGATGAGGACGGGATCATCATTGACTGCCTGCGGCGCGCGGACTTCGGCGAGGAGGCGTACAGAAGGCTCCTGCCGGGGATGCTGTACAAGCTGCCGCCGAAGCCGGAAAAACCTAACGCGCTGGAGCTGACGAGCGCGGAGAGAAGAGCGCGCCTGGCAGATACGGACCGAGAAAAGCCCGCGGATAAGAGGCTCATGGAGGCGTTCTCGGGCCTGTCTCCGCTCATAGCGCGGGAGCTGGCGCACAGGGCCGAGAGGGGAGACCTTGCCATGGTAACGGACGCCTGGGCGGAGAGCGTGCAGGCGGGCGAGCTGTACCCGTATTTGCTGTGCGAGGACGGGCAGGCAAGGGACTTCACATATATGCGCGTGACACAGTACGGAGAGCGTATGAGCTGCGAGCCGAGGGGCAGTTTTAACGAGCTGCTCGAGGAGTTCTACGCCGAGCGCGAGCGCGCGGAGCGGATGCGACGGGTGTCGCATGAGCTGACAAAGACAGTACGCACGATAAGGGACAGGCAGTCGAGAAAGCTGGTACAGCAGCGAGCTGAGCTGGACAAGACGGCCGACCGGGAGAAATACAAGAGGCGCGGCGACCTCATCACGGCGAATCTTTGGAAGGCCGCTAAGGGCGCGCGGGTGATAGAGTGCGAGGACTACTATACTGAGGGCTGCCCGACGGTGGAGATCGCGCTGGACCCGCGGAAAACACCTCAGCAGAACGCGGCGGCGGCGTATAAGGAGTATAAGAAGGCCGCGGCGGCGGAGCAGCATCTGACGAAGCTCATAGCGGAAGGCGAGGCCATGCTGGATTACCTCGAGAGTACGCTGGACAGCCTGAGCCGTGTGGAGAGTGAGCGCGAGGCGACCGAGATACGGCGCGAGCTGATAAGCTCCGGCGTGCTCCGCCAGCCGCGCAGCAGCGGCAAGGAGCGTAAAATAAAGCCGCTCGGCCCAATAAAGGCGATATCGAGCACGGGAAGCGAGATACTCATAGGCAGGTCGAATGTACAAAATGACGAGCTGACGTTCAGGACTGCGCGGCGGACGGATATCTGGCTGCACGTGCAGAAGCTGCACGGCTCGCATGTCATTATCAGGGCCGAGGGCGAGATGCCGGACGAGCAGACCATAAAAGAGGCCGCACAGCTGGCGGTGAAATACTCGCAGGCCGGAGACGGCGGCAAGGCGGCGGTGGACTATACGATGGTGAGAAACGTAAAGAAGCCCTCGGGCGCTCTGCCGGGCAAGGTGGTGTATACCGACTACCAGACCATTGTGGTCGAGGCCGCGCAGTAGGGCAGGATACGTTTGATAAAAATGCAGGGACGGGATTGACCCCGTCCCTGCATTGACTTTATGCGCTGTTACTCCCTGATATGTTCTGCGCGGAACTCCTCATAGAACAGCCGCGCGGCACCGTTTTGGGTGGTTTCGTTAAAGTAGAGGTACTCGTTGAAGCAGTGCTATTAGCGATTTCGTCATGAGCGCGTGTCCCGGCGGCAGCACCGCATAGGTGCCGTGGCTGTAGATGAGCCGCCGCTGTACACCTGTAGGCGTCTGAGCGTACTCGCAGGGCGTGAACACCATGTCGTACCTCGTGCACAGCGAGGGTGGCGTGTTCTCCGCACGACCTCGAACTCCAGCTCTATGTCCGGGTACCGCTCCATGAACCGCGACGTGAACTCCCGTATCTGCGAGGCGTACGATATCTCAAGCTCACAGGCGATCCTGACGCTGCCCCTGACAGGCAGGTTCTGTACCCGCGTCAGACTCAGGGCGCGGTCGCATTTCTCCAGCAGCCCCTCGACCTGATTAGACAGCAGCCGCCCTTCCTCGGTCAGAGTTACTCCGTGTGTCGTCCGCCGCAGGAGAGGCAGGCCCAGCTCCTCCTCAAGCTGCTGGATATGCCGCGTCAGCACCGGCTGGGAGATGTACAGCGCTTTCGCCGCCTGTGAATAGCTCAAGACCCTCGACAGCACCAGAAACTCATAGAGCCGCTCTGTGTTCACGCCTGTGCGCCTCCTTCGCAAATATCACGTAGTCCCGCACGAAGGCTTCCGCCTCCTCGTTCAGCGATGCCCTGTCGTAAAAGAAGCACGGCGCCGCGGGGTAGGGGATGTCCGTCACTGAAACACAGACTGTGTTCGGCGGAAGGTCCATCATATCGCGCGGGGAGAGTATCAGCCCCTTGCCGATGGGAACAAGGAGTTTGTAAAACAGCGGTGAAGTCTCGCTCTCATAGACCTTATACGCTATACCGGAGGCTTTCAGATTGCGCAGCTGGAAGTCTCTTATGCTGCTCTCCTTCGTGCGCGGATAGAGGACAAAGCTCTCACCGTCCAGCTCCTTCAGACTGAGAGTTTTGCGGTATGCAAGCCGGTGCGAGCGGGGAAGGAGCACATATTGGCTGGAGGCGGCAACCATGGTCCTGGTGAGACCGGGTATCTCAAAATCGCGCATCACGGCGGCAAAATATATGTCCACGTGGCCGTTCCTGAACGCCTCCTCGATAGAAAACCGCGAGTCGTCGAGCAGTTCGAGGCTCATGTCAGGGTAGCGGAGGTTCAGTTCGTCCAGAAAGGGCCAAGATAAAGAGGCAGGCCGGAGCCGGTTACGGCAATGCGCAGGCGGCGGTAACGATGGCGCTCGGCCTAGCGCAGCTCAAAGCGCAGCTGGCGCAGGTCCTCCAGTATCTCGTCCGCGCTGGGCAGCAGGCGTTCCCCGGCCTGCGTGAGCGTCAGCCCGCCCGGCCCGCGCAGGAACAGCTCCACGCCCATCTCGTCCCCAAAACTCCTGAGCCGCGCGGCGAGCGTCGCATGCGGCACGCCCGTCTGCTCAGACAGCTTCTTCAGGCTGCCGCATCTGGCAGCCTGTGCAAATTCTGCAAGCCTTTCCAGATCCATAAACCCCAGCCTCCAAAATTCAGCATAACAGCGTTTTCGACATTTGCCATTCGAGCTTACAACATTTTGTCTACAGTGTCAAGCGTTGCGCAGGTGTGCCAAAGAAATGACCAGCAAATTGTACAAGGTGTCAGGCAAGCGTTGAAATATCTTGCATAACAGAAAGCCTGCTGCCGATTTCCAAGCGGGCAGCTTGGGTCTGCAATCAAGGTACCAAGAGTAAATAAGCAAAAACTATATGGAGGAGAGAACATGAAAAAGTTTTTAAGTCTCATACTTGCGGCGATGCTGCTGGTCACGCTTTTAGCGGGCTGCGGCTCTGAACCGGCTGCGGACAACGACGAGGACGGCGAGGGCAGCGGGCACATCGGCGTCTGCATGCAGAACATGTCCAGCAGCATAGCGGAGCTGCAATCCACTGCCCTGACCGAGACCTTCGAGGCGCCCGGCTATGATGTGCAGGTCGTCTCGGCGGATGACAGCGTGTCCAATCAGGTACAGCAGGTGCAGAACTTCATCCTCATGGGTGCGGAGATGCTGGCCGTGCTGCCCTGCGAGATAGAGACGCTCGAGGACAGCCTGCTCGAGGCGCGCGAGGCGGCCTCAAGGTCGTCATCAGCGGCGGCACAGGCACGATTTCCGAGGACGCCTACAACGCAGTCTCAGCCGACGATGAATACATGATAGGCATGTACGTTGCGTCGGTTGCAAAGACCTGGGTCGAGGAGCACATGGACCCGGACGGCGACTGGGACGTGGCCTTCCTGAGCAGCACCATCTCTGACGACGCCAAGAGCCGCTGCGCCGGCGAGGCGCAGATACTCGAGCCCTGGCTTAAGAACGAGGCCGGCGAGTACGTTAACCTCATGGGCGAGGTCGTCTCCGAAGCCGAGCGAATCGAAAACCCCGTCTACTGCGAGATGATAGCCTCACGTGTCACGAGCTTTGAGGACGCCGCGACCGAGATGGACATCTCCGGCGACAACCGCAGCGTCGTGGCGGGCGTGCTGACCGATAACCCGGGCGTGCGCGTCATCATCGCCTATAACTCTCTCGTCTCCACGGCGGACAGCCAGTACATAATGGACACCTACCCGGATGACGAGCAGAATGAGTTCGCCTTCTTCTCCGGCGGCGTCATGGGCGATGAGTACGAGTACCTCATCGGCTCCGTGTCCGATTCCGGCACCAAAAGCGTGTTCCGCGGCGCCTGCCAGTTCGGCGGCGGCGATGCGGCGGCGACGCTGGCGAACCTCGCCTACAACGTCATGTTCGGCGAGGCCGGCGTGGACTACGGTAAGTCCAACCCCAACAGTATCGGCCTGTTTTTCCCGATAGACGCCGAACTGAACGGGGGTAACGCGGCGCTCGTGTGCTTCGATACCTCGCCCTACATCGAGAGCTTCACCTACGAGGAAGTGCTTGCCCGCGAGAACCTGATGGTCTACTGGGACGCCGAGAACGGCTGTAACGAGTCCATGCAGGAGAGCAACGGCGGTTCCGAGGATGTACCGGACGTCACCGGCGGAGAGATTGAGGGCGGCACGGCCTACATCGGCATGATGGAGGGCATAGGCGGAGCTGAGGCCCACGAGTTTGATCTTATGGACGACGGCGCCTGCAAGTTCTTCCTGCCCGGCAGCGCCATGATAACCGACGTCTACGAGGGCACTTACGTCCGCGAGGGCGACACCCTGACCATCACGGGGCTGGCCAATGTGGATGCGTCCTCGCCCTACGCGACGCCGGGCCTCTGGAGCTTCATAGACAGTGCCACGGGCGACGCGGTCGTGACACTTGACGACGCGGCGGGCACCTTCACACCGGTCGAATAAGCAGCCGAAAGGAGAGAGCCGGCATGCTCAGGCTTGAGCACATCAGCAAGACATATCCCGGCGTCACGGCGCTTGACGACGTATCTTTCGAGTTCGAGCAGGGCGAGGTACACGCCCTGCTCGGGGAGAATGGCGCGGGCAAATCGACGCTTATAAAGATCATAGCTGGGGCCATAGCGCCCGACGCGGGCGGCGTCATTGACTTCGACGGCAGCCGTTACGAGCGCATGACCCCGGCGCTCTCGGCAAAATGCGGCGTTGCGGTCATATATCAGGACATTAACCTCGTGACGCCGATGACCGTGGCGGAGAACATCTTCATGGGCCGCAGGATGGGCCGGATATACAGCAAGCGTCGGCTGAACGCGCTTGCACGGGAGCTGTTCGAGGAGTACGGCTTCGACCTCGACCCGTCCATGAGGGTGCAGCGGCTCTCGCCCGCGAACCAGCAGCTGGTGGAAATTGCGCGGGCGATATCGAATAACGCCAAGATAATGATAATGGACGAGCCGACGGCGCCGCTGGCATCGCACGAGGTGGAGCTGCTGTTTTCGATAATCCGCAAGCTCAAGGAGCGCGGCGTGACTGTCATCTACATCTCGCACCGCATGGACGAGGTGTTCCAGATAACCGAGCGCATCAGCGTCCTGCGCGACGGCAGGTTCATAAAGACGATACGCACCTCCGAGACGAACCGTCCGGAGCTGGTGAGCCTCATGGTTGGACGCGAGCTGACTGAGAGCTTCCCGGCACGCAGGACTGAGCCGGGCGAGGTGGTGCTTGAGGCGCGCGAACTTACGGGCAACAGTGTGGAACACGTCAGCTTCGAGCTGCACCGGGGCGAAATACTTGGCTTTGCGGGCCTTGTCGGTTCCGGCAGAAGCGAGACGATGGAGCTTGTGAGCGGCGCGAAGCACCTCGACAGCGGTGAGATATACATTCACGGCAAAAAAGTGAGGATAGCGTCCCCGAACGCGGCCATCCGCCACGGCATCGGCCTCATCCCCGAGGACAGGAAGGAGCAGGGCGTCATCCTGCACAACACGGTGATGTTCAACACCTCGCTCTCCTGCATGAAGAAGCTGACAAAGCTGGGCTTCAGATCTGGCCGGAAGAACCGCGACACGGCGGAGAAATACCGCGCCGACCTCTCCATCAAGGTGCCGGGGATAAAGCAGATGGTAGTGAACCTCTCAGGCGGCAACCAGCAGAAGGTGGTGCTCGCAAAGGCGCTTGCGGCCGACCCTGAGATAATCATTTTCGATGAACCGACAAAAGGCATCGACGTCGGCGCGAAGCAGGAAATCTACCAGCTCATGAACACGCTCGCGGAGGCGGGCAAGGCGATAATAATGATCTTCTCCGACATGGAGGAGATACTGGGCATGTCCGACAGGATAGTGGTGCTGCACGAGGGAACGGTAGCAGGGGAGCTTCACAGGGACGAGTTCTCACAGGAGCGCGTGCTGCAGCTCGCGTCCGGGATGTAAGGAGGAAAAGCCATGAAAGAAAAACTGAAGGGCGCCGGACGCTACATATATCAGGAGGGTACCGTCTATATCATACTTGTTGCGCTCATAGTATTCTTCTCGATATTCAATCCCAAGTTCCTGTCTTCGCGGAACCTGTATAACCTGATAACCCAGAGCACGTATATAGTCATAGCGGGCATGGGCATCTGCTTTGTCATGATAAGCGGCGGCATAGACCTCTCCGTGGGCTATCAGATGGCGGTCTGCGGCTGTGTGGCGGCTATCATCATGCTCGAGACGACGCTGCCCGTGTGGGTGGTGTGGCCCGTGTGCATAGTGCTGGGCCTGCTGATGGGCACGCTCAACGGCGTGATAGCCTCGAAGCTGAAGCTGTTCCCTCTGGTCGTGACGATAGCGACGAGCGAGGTGTTCAAGGGCATAGCGTACACGATAACGTCCTCCAAGTCCTACTCCAGCATGCCGGATGCCTTCCGCGCGCTGTATAAGACGAAGCTGCTGGGCCTGCCGCTCGACGTGTACCTTGCGATAGCGGTCGTCGCGGCGACATGGATAGTGCTGAATAAGACGCATTTCGGCCGCGACGTGCTGGCCGTGGGCGGCAACAATGAGTGTGCGAGGCTCTCGGGCATACGCTCCGACCTCATACAGACACTCTGCTTCACGCTGACGGGCGGCATCTTCGCCATCGCCACTCTGGACATGCTGGCGCAGCAGAACCAGACTTAGGCCACCACCGGCCCGGGCACCGAGATAACCTGCCTCACTGCGGCAATCATCGGCGGCATCAGCATGATGGGCGGCAAGGGCAACGTCGTGGGCATGGTTGCAGGCATCTTTGTAATGCAGATGATAGCAAACGGTATGCAGCCCGCGGGCTGGGGCACGTATACGCAGTATATCGTAAAGGGTATCATCCTGCTGCTTGCCATCAGCTTTGACGCGATAAAGAACTACCCGAAGCCGGTCGTGCGCGTGCACAAGGAAAAGGCCGAAACGACGAAGGCCGCCTGAGAAGGGAAGTGGACGCAGTGAACGAGAAGCATCCGCAGGGCGCGCCGCCTCCGGGCTGGACGCCGCCCATGGCGGACATCGACTGGGTAAAGCGCAAATACCTTGACGTGGCCTATGCAAACGACAGCCCGAACCAGCGTCTGGACATTTACCTGCCGGAGAAAGGGAGGGGCCCCTTTCCGACGCTTATCCACATCCACGGCGGGGGCTTCGCCTTCGGCGACAAGCGCGACGACCACATGAACGCATATCTGAAGGCCCTCGGCTGGGGCTGGGCTGCGGTGTCGGTGGAGTACCGCCTGAGCGGGGAGGCCGTTTTCCCGGCAGCGGTACTGGATTGCCGTGAGGCGGTGAGGTTTTTGAGGAAGAGCGCCGCAAAATACAGGCTCGACCCGGCCCGGTTCGCAGTCATCGGAGGTTCTGCGGGAGGAAATCTCGCGGCCATGCTGGGCATGAATGTTCCGAACGGGGCATTTCCCGGCGAGACGGCGGCGCAGGCCGGGGACACGGAGCCATATGTCAGCGCAGCGGTGTCGCAGTTCGGGCCGATGAACTTCCGCACAATGGACGAGCAGGCGCGGCGCAATGGCGTGAGCAACGCCGACCACGACGAGCCTTTCTCGCCGGAGTCGCGCTACCTCGGCTGCCCCATACCCGACGCGCCGGAGGCCCTCTGCGCCGCGGCCGACCCCGCGGCCTATGCCGGCGCGGCCATGTGCCCCATCTATGTGCAGCACGGCACGCGCGACCGGCTCGTGCCCTTCGAGCAGTCGGCGGAGTTTGTGCAGGCCCTGCACGACGCGGGCCTCGGCGGGCGCGTGAGCTTCGACCCCATCCCCGGCGCCGACCACGAGGACAAGCTGTTCTTCACCGACGAAAACCTCGAGCTGGTGCGCGCCTTCCTTGAGCGCACGATGAAGGAGAAATCATGATGCGGAGAAAATACATATCGCTTCTGCTGGCCCTTGCGCTCGCCCTCGGACTCGCAGCCTGCGGGACAGCGGAGCCGAATACAACGCCGGAGCCTGCGCCCGAGCCCGAGCCCACGCTGCCCGCGGGCAGCTACAGCTTCTCGGAGAGCGCCATGGGCGGCGCGTTCACGGTGGAGTGGGAGCTTGAGCTGCGCGAGGACGGCACCTGCACCATCGTCGAGCACAACCCCTTCATGGGCGACCTGACTTACGAGGGCGAGTACGAGTGGGACGGCGAGACCGCCACGACCCTTCCCTTCGAGGGCGAGCCACTCCTGGCTGAGTTCTTCGAGGCAGACAAGAGCTGCCTCTGGACGCTCGACGGCGAGAGCTGCAAGCCCGTAAAATACACAGAATCCGGCGCAGATGATACCGTGGAATCCGGCGGGCTGACGGATATCAAATACGCCTCCAACTCCGACGCGCAGGTGCTGGATATACACCAGCCCGAGGGCGATGGCCCGAACCCGGTCATCGTGCTCGTACACGGCGGCGGCTTCGCCTTCGGCGACCAGTCCATGCCAATCATCCAGCCCGTCATCGACGCGGCCGTGAACGCGGGCTACGCCGTCGTGAGCGTGGACTACCGCAAGTCAGGCGAGGCAGCCTTCCCGGCGGCGCTGGCCGATGTCAAGGCGGCTGTCAGGTTCGTGAGGGCCAACGCGGCGGAGTACGGATTTGACGAAGACAATATAGCCATTTGGGGCGAGTCCGCAGGCGCATACCTCGCGCTCATGACGGCGCTCACACCAGAGGTCGCGGAGCTGAACGGCGACGTGGCGGACAACCTCGAATACTCCTCCACTGTCAAGGCCCTCGTCAGCTTTTACGCCCCGGTGGAGTTCTGCACCATGGACGCCGAATATGCCGCGCTGGGCCGCACGGACACCAGTTTTGCGACCGCCGACTCCTTCGAGAGCAAGTTCCTGGGCTTCCCCATAGGCGAGGACGAGGCCGCGGCCTACGCCTCCTATTGGGGCACCTGCGTTGACCAGCTGCCGGCTGACTTCGCGCTCAAGGCGTGGATACAGGTGGGCGACGCCGACCGGAATGTGCCCTATACCCAGTCAGTAAACTTCGCCGAACGCCTCGCGGAGATCACAGGCGACGTGAACGTCAGCTTCTCCATCACCGAGGGCGCGGGCCACGAGGACAGCGCCTTCTACACGGCTGAAAATCTGGCGGACGTGCTGGCGTTTTTGGACGGTGTGATGAAATGATGACAGGCAATTGGAAACACGACGAGAAATATAACTGCTGGTGCTTTGAGGACATACTGTATACGGAAAAAGCCGTGTGTCCGCCCTTCCAGCAGCTGAGCATCTTTGTGCCCGCGCCCTGGATGAGCGCGCCGGGCGTCTTTGACCGCGAGGCGAGGGTAGGGAAGTACACGGCCTCGACGGTGCCGGTGGTATTCGAGAACAACTCGGCGGGCTATATGGAGATGCCGCACACCTGGCTAGGCGGCCCGCGCTGCTATGCCGGGCAGTATCTCGAGCGCGGCTTCGTGTACGTGAGCTGCGGCTGCCGGGGGCGAGAATCACGCGACGCTGACGGGGCGCTCTGCGGCAAATCGCCCGCAGCGCTGGTGGACCTGAAGACTGCACTGCGTTTCCTGCGACATCACAGGGCCGAGCTGCCCGGTGACTGGGACAGGGTCATCTCCGCCGGCTGGAGCGCTGGCGGCGCGATGAGCACGCTGCTGGCCGTATCTGGCGACAACGCGGTCTTTGACGAATACCTCAGGGCCAACGGCGCGTACATGGACGAGAGCGACGCGGTGTACGCCGCGCAGATCTACTGCCCGATAGTCGACCTTCAGCACGCCGATCTGGCTTACGAGTGGTTTTTCCGCGAGGACAGGACCTGCGAGGACTCGCCCGCCGGGCCTGCGGAGACGATGACGCCGTTTAAGCAGGCGCTGTCCAGGGAGCTTTCGCGGCGGTACGTGGGCTATTTCAACGGCCTCGGTCTGAAACATCCCGAGACGGGCGAGCCGCTAAGGATAGGCGAGGACGGCAGGAGCGGCAGCGCGTATGAGCTGCTCATGCGAGCGCTCGAGGACTCGGCCACTGACTTCCTGCGTCGGCTCGAGGCCGGGGGGCTGGAGCTCAAATGCAGCATTGACGACTATCTGGACGGCAATTACACGGAGCTTGCGCCCGCGCCGCCTCCGCCGATGCCGCCGGACGCCCCACCTATGCCCGGTTTGGGCACGCTGGTGCGCCGCGACAGTCCTTTCCCGTTCATGGAGCCGCCTATGTTGCCGGTCCGCGGGAGAAGCAAGCGCGCATGGCTCAGCCGGGACGGCGAGAGGGCGCATATCACAGGCCTTGACGACTACGTGCTGAATCACCGCAGGAGGATGAAGCCCTGCACCAGCTTCGACAAGCTGTGCTGTGACAGCGGTGAGAATCAGGAGTTCGGCTCGCCGGAGCAGGACTACATGCACTTTTCGCCGGCGCTGGCGGAGGCCTTGGATGCGCTGGCCAGCGAATGGCCGGAGGACTGCGCGGACCTGGCAGAGCGGTTCCGGCTTGACCTGCCCGACCCTGAGCTGGACAGCCGGATACGGCTCATCGACCCCTATAATTTCATAGGCGGCGCAGGGAGCCGTCAGGCGGAGCACTATCGAATCCGCGTGGGAGCAAGGGACGCGGACTCGGCGGCCATCATAGGCCTGACCCTTGCGGCAGCGCTGAAAAATGAGGGCAAGGACACCGACTACGCCCTCGTATGGGATATCCCGCACGCCGAAGCCGACTACCCCGGCGAGGTCTGCGGCTGGATAGAGAGTATTACATAGACATATGAAAAAACAACGGGCGATGCATCTGCATCGCCCGTTGCTGCAGTCTGTCGAAGAAGCCTCGCAGAGTTTCGCGGCCGCAGCCGCGAAATAAAATTCAATCATTTTCGGCGGCGGCGTGTACGTCGCCGAAAATACTTCTCGCGGAGCGGAGTGTCGAATTGTCCGCCTTTGGCGGACAACTGAGGCGCGGAGCGGAGTGCAATCCCTTTTGTCGAAGAAGGCTTTGCCTTCTTCGACAAGCTGAAGCAACGGGCGATGCGTCTGCATCGCCCGTTGCTGCTTTATGCTGTTGTCACTCTGACGCATCCTTGACTGCGGAGTCCAGCTCCTCGCCGAAGAATCCGTGGATGGCATCGAGGGCGGCGGTCATGTCGCGGTATATGTCCTCGGTCATGAACTCCCAGCGGTCCTCGGTGTCGTAGGAATCGATCGCTGCGTGCAGATCCACCATCCTGTAGTGCCAGCCGTAGTCGTTTATGCCGTAGTCGTAGAGGTCGGCCATGTAGATGGGCTTATAGCTCACGTCAGATATCCAGGTCTCACCTGTGTCCGTGTCCTTGGTCAGTTCGATGTTCACCAGCGCCGAGATATCGGTATACGCATCATTCTGACAGGAGAGCATATTTCCCAGACTGTAGCAGATAAATCCCGTGCGCTCATTGCCGTCGGCGTCCGTCACCGTCCTGAGCTCCATCGGCTGCGGCACGCGGCAGTGACCGCCTATTATGATGTCCGCGCCGTTCGCGAACAGGAAATCGGCAATTTCATACTGCAGCTCGTCCGGCTGCGTCGCAAACTCTGTGCCCCAGGACATGAACACGAACACGATGTCAGCGCCCGCCTCCTTAGCAGAGGCCAGATCAGTCTGTATCAGCTCGTAGTTTATCTCCGTGCCGCCGGTAAGGTAGTCAGTTGCGCAGATGCTCACCGCGTACTCAAAGCCGGCCACCGGCACCGCGTTCGTGTCGGTCGTGTAGCTCAGGAAGGCCACATTGACGCCGCCCACATCAGCCATATACCGGTTGCCGCTGGAATCGCGCTCCTCTTGAGTCCGGTAGGTGCCCACGTGGTCCAGCCCTGCTGCATCCAGCGCGTCCAGCGTCGAGTCGATGCCGTCCTTGTAAGAGTCAACGCAGTGGCTCGTCGCTGTGTTCACCAGACTGAAACCCACGTTTGCAATCGATGTCGCCAGATCAATAGGCGACTTGAACAGCGGATACGCCGTGTAGTTCCCGCTGCCCAGCGTCGTCACCAGCGAGCATACAGAATAGTCGGCGTTGGCTATGAAGTCCTTGAGTATGCCGAAGATCGGCTCATAGTCGTAGCCTGTGTCGGTCATTGCCTCGCCATTCAGACCGGTGTGCATGACGATGTCCCCGCCGACCGCCAAGGTGGAGGTGATGGTGTTCACGTGCTCCGGTGAGGCGGAAGGCTCCGGCTCCTGTGTTGTGGCAGGCGCTGTCTCGCTCACGTCTGCGGACGGAAGAGAATACTGCGTCGCGGCCTCATCCGGCTTTATCAGGGTCGCTATTATGACCGCCGCCACGACCAGTACCACGGTCACGGCCAGCGTTATGAGCGCTATTTTAAACTTCTTGTTCATATCAGACCTCCATGCGCATCCCGCGCGTTATTAACACATAATGATAGCATACCCCAATAAAAATTGCAAATTATTTGATATACGTTGAAGGCTGGCGGGACGCGTGGTACAATGCGGTCATGGACGATATGAAGAAAAACGAGATATATGAGACAGAGATAACCGGGCTGACTTCCGAGGGCGCGGGCGTGTGCCGGATAGGTGGCCGCGCAGTATTCGTGCCGAGAGCGATACCCGGAGAGCGCTGGCTCGTTCGGATATTGAAGGTGACGAAGACGGCGGCATATGGCAGAGGGGAGGAGCTGCTTTTGGCGTCGCCTGAGCGCGTCGAGCCGAGATGTCCCAAGTTCGGGCGCTGCGGAGGCTGCGACTTCCTGCACATGGACTACGAGGCCGAGCTGAGATACAAGCTCGAGCGCGTGAACGACGCATTCAGACGCATCGGCGGCCTTGAGCTGAAGGCGGAGCGCATTATAGGCTCGGAGAGAACGGAAAGCTACCGCAACAAGGCAATTTACGCGGTTGGGGAGCAGGCCGGAGCAGTTGTCGCGGGCTTTTATCGGAGCGGCAGTCACGATATCGTGCCAGCCGGGCGCTGCCTTTTGCAGTCCGACGAGGCTGCAGCCTGTGCTGCGGCGGTCACGTGCTGGATGAACAGACGCGGCGTCAGCGCCGGGGAGACAGGCGTCAGGCACGTCTATACGCGCCGTGCGCGGGATGGCTCGGCGCTCTGCTGTGTAGTCACGGGCAGAAGGCTCGGCCCGGCGCTCTCGCGCACGCTGGTTGAGGCGCTTAGGTCGGCATGCCCAAGGCTCACGGGCGTGATTGAATGTCTTAACCGTACGAGCGGCAATACGGTGTTGGCGGGCGAGTTTCGCACGCTCTGGGGCAGCGGGACGCTCTTAGACAGGCTGTGCGGGAACGAGTTCGAGCTGAGCCCGCAGGCGTTCTATCAGATAAATCCTGAGCAGGCCGAGCGGCTGTACGGTTTGGCGGCGAAGTATGCATTGCCGGAGCCGGGCGGCACGGTGCTTGACATGTACTGCGGTGCGGGCACGATAAGCCTCGCGCTGGCAAGACGCTCGGGGCGTGTCATCGGAGCGGAGATAGTGCCGGAGGCGGTAGAGAACGCGAGACGCAATGCGGAGCGGAACGGTGTGACTAACGCAGAGTTCATCTGCGCAGATGCGGGCGAGGCGGCCAGAGAGCTGAAGGCCCGCGGCGTGGAGCCGGACGCGATAGTGGTAGATCCGCCCAGAAAGGGCCTGTCGGAAACGGCGCTGACCGAGTTAGCTTCAATGGGCGCGGGGCGTCTCGTCTACGTCTCCTGCGACCCGGCTTCGCTGGCAAGGGACCTGAAGCTTCTTTGCCAGATGAACTATAAAGCAATAATAGCCACAGCAGTCGATATGTTCCCAAGAACCGCGCACGTCGAGACGGTGGTGCTGCTGTCAAAAGCCCGGAGGGAATAGCCGGAGAGCTTTGAGAGATCGTCGAGGTGAAAATATGGCTTTTGATTTCAAGAAAGAATACAAAGAGTTCTACATGCCAAAGAACAAGCCCGGCATCGTCAGTGTGCCGAGCATGAATTATATAGCGGTGCGTGGACAGGGCGATCCCAATGCCGAGAACGGAGAGTACAAACAGTCAATCGGACTTTTGTACGGCATTGCCTTTACGATCAAAATGAGCAAAAAAGGCGAACATCAGATCGATGGATACTTTGATTACGTTGTTCCGCCGCTCGAGGGATTTTGGTGGCAGGACGGCATGGTGGGCATTGACTATGCACACAAGGAGGACCTAAAATGGATATCCGCCATTCGGCTTCCTGATTTTGTGACAAGGGAAGACTTCGCATGGGCGGTAGAGGAAGCGGCAAAGAAAAAGAAAACCGATTTTTCTAAAGTTGAGTTTTTGACTTATTACGAGGGAACATGCGTTCAGTGTATGCATATCGGCTCTTACGATGATGAGCCGGCAACTGTTGCGCTTATGCATGACTACATGGAGAGCCATGGATATATACTCGATATTACGGAGAATCGGCTCCACCACGAAATATATCTCAGCGATGCAAGGAAAGTCTCTCCCGAAAAGCTCAAGACCGTTATTCGGCATCCGATAAGAAAAATGCTGGCGAGCGACCAGCGGTCGGAGGGGTAGCCGAGACGGCGGCATAGTTTACAAAGGAGTTGGATACGGATGATATTTGAGTATGATCTTTCAAGGTTCATCGACGCGCACCAGAGGGCTTACGAGCGGGCGCTCGCTGAGATACGCGGGGGGTACAAGGCCAGCCACTGGATGTGGTACATTTTCCCACAGATACAGGGTCTGGGCAGGAGCAGCTCGGCCCGCTACTATGCAATCAGGGACATCGACGAGGCCCGGGCGTTTATTTCCCACCCTTATCTCGGCGGCAACCTGCGCGAGATATCCGAGGCCCTGCTCCAGCTCGATTCCAACGACCCCGTGGCGGTCATGGGCTGGCCGGACGACCTGAAGCTCCGCTCCTGCATGACCCTGTTCGCCAACGCCTGCGAGGACAACGAGGTATTTCTCAAGGTGCTGGACAAGTACTATGGCGGCCTTCAGGACAGCGAGACGCTGAATATCCTGCGCAGTCAGGCCGAGGGAGCGGAGAGATGATATCAAAGGTCGAATGGGACAGAATGATGAGCGGGCGGCTCTACTGTCCGTATAAGGTCGGCGGAGACTCATGGGCGCGGGTACACGCGGCGCAGAAGAAGTTCAACGAATCCGAGTTCTGGCACGACAGGACGGCGCTCGACGAACTGCGCAAATGCTTCGCCGAAGCGCCGGAGGACATGGTGCTCACTGCGCCGGTTTACTTCGACAACGGCGACAGAGTGCACTTCGGGCGGCACTTTTACGCCAACACGGGGCTTACCATACTGGACGTGTGTCCCGTGAGATTTGGCGACAATGTGTATCTCGGGCCGAATGTGAATATCTACACCGCCGGCCACCCCATAGATGCCGCGGTCAGGAACCACGACGTCGAGTTTGGCCTACCCGTCACGATAGGCTCTGACGTCTGGATAGGCGGGAACGTTGTAATAAACCCCGGAGTCACGATAGGCGACAACGTCGTCATTGGTTCCGGCTCCGTCGTAACGAAGGATATACCGCCGAACTGCATAGCCGTCGGAAACCCCTGCCGCGTGCTCCGAGAGATCGGCGAGGCCGACCGCGTGAGATGGGAGCGCGAATACCGCGACTACCTCGAGGACACAGGAGCGGAAACATGAAAAAGTACCTTCCGGCGGGCCTGATGTGGCTGCTTTTCGAGCTCATTGCTGTGGCGCTCTGGCTGGCGCTGGACAATGTTTTCTATCTTCTGAACTTCAGCTATATCGGTTTGGCGCTCGGGTTGGGGCTTGCCATGTATGCTGCGAAGCTGAGATATGCGCGAAACTTCGTACAATTCGCGGTGGGACTATATATGCTGATATATCTCGGTATCATATGCCGGGAGAATATGCAGCTTGAGGGTTTCTGGTACTACCTCTTTCTCGGCGTATTCGAGGCAGCAGTAATACACTACGCAGTGGCGAAGATTTTCGGGCCGGTGCTGTTCGGCAGGGGCTGGTGCGGCTATGCCTGCTGGACGGCCATGGTGCTGGATCTGCTTCCGTACAAGACCCCGCAGGGGGGACGCAGGAGTTTCGGATATGTGAGCTACATACTGTTTGCAGCTTCGCTCGCCTTTGTCGGCGCGCTGTTCCTGCTTGATGTGCCGGATATGGGCAGGATCATGTGGTGCTCCTTTATTGTCGGAAACCTCGCCTACTACGTGTGTGGTGTCATACTGGCCTTCAAATGCCGCGACAATCGGGCATTCTGCAAATATATCTGCCCTGTGACGGTATTTCTCAGGCTGTCGAGCCGCTTTGCGCTTTTCCGTGTGCGGGTGGACAGAGAAAAATGCATCTCCTGCGGAAAATGCGAGCGCGTCTGCCCGATGGATATCCGAGTCTCGTCAGCGCCTGACTCAAAGGAATGCATCCTCTGTCTGCGCTGCTTGGAGGAGTGTCCAAAGGGAGCATTGAAATTTTGAGCTGCTTTTCGTAACAAACGAGACGGTTGCGCTGCTGGAGCTGGATCTTTAAAACACGGAATGAAGGGATCTGCGTGAACTACAAACGCATAAAACATGCCTGCTACCTGGGATATGTAACGCAGGCAATAGTAAATAACTTCCTCCCGCTGCTGTTCCTGACATTGCAGCGGAGCTTTGACGTATCACTCGAGCAGTTGTCTCTGCTGGTATCGGTGAACTTCGGCGTGCAGCTGCTGACAGACCTGACCAGCCCACTGTACGTGGACAGGATTGGTTACTGGCCCAGCATGAGGATTGCGCACCTGCTCTCGGCGGTCGGATTGGCCGGGCTGTGGTTTTTTACCGAGCTGTTCCCGGAGCCGTTTACGGGCGTGCTCATCTCCGTCGTTATTTACGCCGTCGGCGGCGGGCTGCTCGAGGTGCTCGTCAGCCCCATAATCGAGTCCTGCCCCTTCGAGCACAAGGAGGCCGAGATGAGCCTGCTGCACTCATTCTATTGCTGGGGCCACGTGGCCGTCGTGCTTGTCTCGACCGCGTTTTTCGCCGTGTTCGGGCTGGACAACTGGCGTGTGATGGCCTGTGTCTGGGCGCTCGTTCCGCTGTATAACCTCTATAACTTCTGTACCATGCCCGTGCCGTACATAACCGAGCAGCGCGGCGGAATGAAGGTATCTGTGCTGGTCAGGAGCGGCACTTTCTGGCGGCTGTTTCTCATGATGCTCTGCGCGGGCGCGTCGGAGCAGGGGATGAGCCAGTGGGCCTCGGCCTTCGCGGAGTCCTCGCTGGGCGTGTCGAAGACCATGGGCGACCTGCTTGGCCCGTGCTGCTTTGCGGTCATGATGGGCCTTTCGCGGATGTTTTTCGGGAAGCTCGGCGACCGGCTGGACCTTCGGAGATTCATGAACGCGAGCAGTGTACTGTGCATAGTGAGCTACCTGCTTGCCACGCTCACGTCCGCACCGTGGCTGGGACTGCTGGGCTGTATGCTCTGTGGGCTGTCGGTGGGAATCATGTGGCCGGGCAGCTTCAGCATCGCGGCGGCGAGTATCAGGGGCGGCGGCACCGCCATGTTTGCGCTGCTGGCGCTGGCGGGCGACGTCGGTTGCGGCACCGGACCGGCAGTGGTGGGCTTTGCCGCCGAAAAGGCGGGAGGAGACTTAAAGACCGGCCTGCTATTTGCCATAGCATTTCCCGCGCTGCTGCTCATACTCAGCCTTTCCGGGAGGTTTATAAATGGACAGAACTCTGGTGCTGAAGTCTGATATCGCCGCGTCGCTGCGCGTGCTTGGCCTTGAGCCGGGCGACGTGGTCATGGTACACTGCTCGCTCGGCAGCTTCGGCTTTGTCTGCGGCGGGGCGCAGGTGGTCATTGAGGCGCTTTTGGAGCGCGTCGGCCCGGAGGGCACGGTGATGATGCCCACTCAGTCGTGGAAGAACCTGGACCCGGAGAGCGGTGTCCACTGGCAGGAGCCGCGGGAGTGGTGGCAGGCGATACGCGACAACTGGCCCGCTTACGACCCGGACATCACACCGACGAACACGATGGGGCCGTGGCAGAGATGTTCCGCCGCTGGCCCGGCACTTTAAGGAGCGCACACCCGGCGAGGTCGGCAGCGGCCTGGGGGCGGTATGCGGACTTCCTAACGCGAGAGCACGACCTGTCGAACATTTTCGGCGACGGCTCGCCCATCGGCCGGCTCTATGAGCTGGATGCAAAGGTGCTGCTCATGGGCGTGGGCTATGACAAGAACACCTCTCTCCACCTCGCGGATGCGAGGGCGCAGTATCCCGGCAAGCGGCTCGTGACGGAGCACAGCGCGGTGAAGGCAGGCGGCGAGCGCCGCTGGGTCGCCTACGACACGCTGGATGTCACGGGCGAGGACTTCGAGGCCATCGGCGCGGCCTTCGAGCGAGGGCATGACGTGCGCCGCACCACCTGCGGCAGCGCCGGGCTGCAGCTGATGCGCCAGCGCGAGCTGGTGGACTTTGCCGTGACGTGGATAGAGGAAAACAGGAGGCAGCATGGGCATTTTCGGTTACAAATACCGGCTCCGGCACAGCCTGCGGGACAATTACGGGCGCAGGCCAGACCCATTCTACGCGGCGGGCGACATGGCCACCATCCGCAGCTATCACGACTACATGCGCGAGCGCGAGCCGGAGCGTTTCATGGTGGACGATGTCACCTGGTCCGACCTCGACATGGACAGGGTCTTTAAGCGCATAAACCCCGGTACCTCGACGCCGGGCGAACACTGGCTCTATCACATGCTCCGCACGCCCGCGACGGACGCCGCGGAGTACGAGCGCCGCCGCCGGCTCATAGACTTCGCCGAGGGCGACGAGCGCGAGCGGCTGGAGACTCAGTTCGTGCTGGCCTGCCTGGGCCGCTTCCGCCGCGCGGACGTCTGCCGTGCCTTTTCGCCCGAATCGGACGGATATTTCATGTTCGCAATCTATCTCATTATGGCGCTGGCGCTGTTGCTCTCACCTCTGACACTGATATTCTGGGGCGCAAAGGGCCTGCTGCTCATCTTTGCGCTCTTTGCGCTGAACGTCATGACGCACGAGTGGACGGCCCGAAAATGCCAGATGCAGATCGACACGGTGAATTTCAGCGTTTCAATGGCCTTTGCGCTAAAAAAGCTGAAGGGCCTGGGCTTTGAGCGGCTGTACGAGTGCATAGGGGAGAGCTACGGGCACCTCAAAAAGCTGCGCCCGCTCATGGCACTCGGCACGGTGCCGGGTCGCGGCACGGATATGGCAGCGGACCTTGCCTGTTCGGTGCTGCTGCTCGACCTCATCATGTTCGAGTACCTGAAAAACCGGCTCTACGTCCTGCATGACGAGATACTGGCGGTCTTCGAGACGCTGGGCAGGGTAGACGCGGCCATTGCTGTGGCCTCCTGGCGCGAGAGCATGCCGCTCTGGTGCGAGCCGGAGCTGGATTTTGAAGCGGAGCGCGGCTATGTCCAGGCCGAGCGGCTCGTTCACCCGCTGCTGAGTCATCCCGTGCCGAACGATCTGGAGCTTGAACGGCCGGCGCTCGTGACCGGTTCAAATGCTTCTGGCAAATCGACCTACCTGCGCACGGCGCTCATCGCCGCGCTGCTCGCTCAGGCGGCCTGCACCTGTCCCGGCGAGAGCTATAGGGCGTCGGTCTTTCACATTTACTCGACCATGGCGCTGAGGGACGATCTGCTCTCGGGCGAGAGCTACTATATAGCTGAGATACTCGCCACGAAGCGCATTTTGGATGCGGCGGAGGCGGGAGAGCCTGTACTCTGCGCTGTGGACGAGGTACTCCGTGGCACGAACACGATAGAGCGCATCTCGGCGGCTAGCGAGATACTGTTCGCCCTGGCGGACGCGGGCGCACTGTGCATAGCGGCAACGCACGATCTGGAGCTGTGCACGATACTTGAGGGCAGCTACGGCATGCTGCACTTTGAGGAGAAGGTGACGGACGAAGGCATGAGCTTCGACTACCGCGTCCGGCCCGGTCCGACGCGCACGCGCAACGCCATCCAGCTGCTGCGGCTCATGGGTCTCAACGAGGACATCACCGACCGCGCGGATAAAAGGGCCGCGGACTTCATCAGTACCGGACTTTGGCGAAAGAGAGAGCTATAAAAAACAGCTGAGACGTTTGCCGTCTCAGCTGTTTTTATCACTTTCAGAACACCGCTTTCCATCCGAACAAGTTATTTCATTGACTGAGCTCCGACCTCTCCGGCAGAGTGTCCTTCTGCCGCTTGAAGCTGCCCGCGGTGAAGATAACAAGGCCGGCTATGATGAAGGCGAACATGACGAGCTTTGCCGTTGTCGCCTTCTCGTTTAAAAACAGTATGCCACAGATGAACGTGATGGTCGAGCTGGTATACTGCAATATACCCACTACCTTGAACGGCAGGTCGTTCACCACATATGTATAGAGTATCATGGGCGTCGCCGCAACGATGCCGGAGCACAGGAGAAGTGCCGCGCCGCTCAAATCGACCGAGGCAAAGCCGCCATCGCCACGGTAGAATACCAGCGCCCCTACTATTGCGAACGGCGCAAGCAGCGTCGTCTCTATGGCGATGCTGATGATAGGGTCTGCATTCGCCGCCTTCTTAACCGTGGCATAGAGAGGCCATGAAAAGGCGCAGAGCACAGCCACAATGGGGAACGAGCCATACTGCACAGTGCTAATCAGCACGCCGAGAGTCGCAACGCCGACGGAGATATACTCGAGCAGATGCCCGCGTTCCCGGAACAGCACCAGGCCAATGACAAACATGACTATCGGGTTCATATAGTAGCCGAGCGAGACGTCGAGCACATGCCCGTTCATGACCGCCCAGTTATACAGCCCCCAGTCCGCGCAGATGAACACCGCCGCGGGCACAAGGTATTTCATCACCGCGCGGTCGCGGAAAGTGGCCAGCAGCTCCTTCAGCCGGCCCGTGCAGATGAGGAACAGCCAGGTGAACACGACGCTCATGACTATCCTGCAGCACAGGACGAAGATGGCGTCAAACTGCCCAAGCAGGTTCCAATACAGCGGCTGCAGGCCCCAGATAAGATAGCACAGCAGCAGGGCAAGAAGCGATCTTTTTGTGCGGGACAAGTTTACTGCGCCTCCTTATCGAAAGTTACCGACGAGCCGTAGCCCGGCCTCACGCCGATATAAGTAGAGCCGACGCCCAGCTCCAGCGGCGTTCCGTCCTTGAGATAGTAGCGGAAGGCGTCGGTGTTCGTCTCACGCTCCCATGTTATCTCGACACACTTGCCGTCACAGACGAACCAGCCTTCGCCCGTGCCGGTGGTGCGCACGCGCAGCCTGCCCACGTCGTCGATGACCGAGACGTCAGTTTCGAGAAACAGCAGGTTTTTGAAGGACATCTGCACGCCGTATTCGTCGTCCATGTACTCAGAGCCGTACTCGAAGGCGTAGTATAGCCCGTCATCCTCGTTATACTCGAAGTCGGTTGTCTTGAAGCTGTTGAAGCCGATTGAAGCGTACAGCGCCTCATCCGTGCACTGCTCGGCGGCAGTATCGGAGAACGTGAGGCCGTAGTCGTAAGCACCGGCCTCGTGCGTGAGAGAGAAGCCCTGATCCTCGGCGGCCTCGATGAGCTTTGCGCCGATAGAGAACAGGCTGTGCTCCAGGCCGTACTGCATCCTGTCCGGGTCGCGGTAAAACGCGCCCTCGACATAGGTGCCGAGAACGCCGTCGAGGTGGTCAACGTCATAGCCGGACATCTCGGTATACGACTCCTCGCTGCCGCCAGCGTGTATGACAATGGCGTCGTAGGACAGGCCCACGTCGGCGTAATAGGGGCGGATGCTGCGGAGGCTGCCGATACGCTCAATGTCGCTTATGTCGGTAAATATGGCCATCATCCGGGTCACGCCGCCCTCCGCGGGTATCTCGTAGACAATCTCGGCCTGCGAGACGCCGCACTGGGGCAGGGCCTGCTGGATGTTGTTTATCATAATGGCAAAGGGCCGCTGCCCGGAGATATCCTCCTCCATCGGCTCGCCGCTTAGGGGATTTGTATAGGGCAGGGGAGTGGGCGACGGCGTCGGTTCCGCCGTGGCCTCAGCGGTCGGGGCGGGCGTACCGCCCGTGACCGGCTCGGGAAGCCCGGACTGTACCGGCGGCTCAGTGCCGCAGGCGGTTAGAGACAAAAGCAGCGCAAATACGAGCACTGCAAAAAGCAGCTTTTTCATTGCTGAGACCTCGCAAAATTTGATATACCAGAACATGATACTCCACCGTGTGCCTGTTGTCAAACCCGATGGGAGGTGTTAAAATATAAGAAGATGAAATTCAGAAGGGAGATGCCGTACGATGTACGATGAAATAAAGCGTCAGACCGCGGATGCAATGACGGAGCTTTTGGAGCTTGCTGACCTGCGACCGGGCAGTCTGGTCGTGGTGGGCTGCTCCTCGAGCGAGATCGTGGGCGCGAGAATAGGCAAGGGCAGCACGCCCGAGGCGGCTGAGGCGGTGTATGAGGTCATAGCCTCGAAGCTGGCCGAGCGCGGCCTGCTGCTGGCGGCGCAGTGCTGCGAGCATTTGAACCGCGCCCTCATAGTCGAGCGTGAGACGGCTGAGAAATTCGGCTATGAGCCGGTGTGCGTCATCCCGCAGCCGAAGGCGGGCGGCTCGTTTGCCACGGCGGCGTGGAAGCACATGCAGGACCCGATGGCGGTCGAGCACGTCAGGGCATCGGCCGGCCTCGATATCGGCTGCACGCTCATAGGCATGCACCTGAAGGACGTGGCCGTTCCGCTGAGGCTGGCGGTAAAGCGGATAGGCGAGGCCACGCTCAGCGCCGCGAGGACGCGCCCGAAGCTCATAGGCGGTGTAAGGGCCGTGTATCCCGACAAGGTGTGAACAAAAAACCCACCGCACGGACCCGTGCGGCGGGTTTTAATATCTTGTGGGACTCAAACGAAATGCAGGGCCAGAGTGAGGACGACGAAGGCGAGGCCGACCCACTTGGTGGCCTTGGCGAGCTTCGCATCGAGGGTCTTGGCCTTGCCCTTGGACAGGAAAGTGTCCGCGCCGCCGGCGATGGCACCGGAAAGCCCGGAACGCTTGCCGGACTGGAACAGCACTATGACGGTGACGGCGAGGGCAGAGAGCAGCTGCAGGATCGTGAGAGCGATGTACATTTAAATTCAATCCTTTCGGTATCGTAAAAAACACTTACTTAAAACAGTGCTTAGATACTATACCACATCATATTGTACATTTCAAGCAGAATTTTTCCAAAATCCGAGGTTTTTTAAAAATATGTAGATATCCCGGCCCTTGACCGGGATATCTGCGTTACGGGCTGGTGCTGGGCATGGAGCTGGTGTTCGGCATTGCCGAGACCTTGACATCCGGCGTCGTTGAAGCGACCGGAGCGGCGCTGTGGGTGACGTCGGGTCTGTCGGTGATGACACCGTCATCGACCTTGGCGCAGGCAGAAAGCGCGAGCAGGGCTGAGCCCAGCAGAATACATGCAAGCAGCTTTTTCATGTCTGTCTCCTTCATAAAAAATTTACGTTCATATGATGCGCCATTTTGCAAAAATTATGTTGATTTTTTTCAGAAATCGTATAATATAAATGTGCACAGTTAGTGCCAATGAACACAGGGAGGAACTTACAAATGGAACTCAAGGATAGCAAGACATTCCAGAACCTCGCGACTGCCTTTGCCGGCGAGTCTCAGGCGAGGGTGAAGTACGAGTATTACGCGTCCCAGGCCAAGAAGGACGGCTACGAGCAGATCGCGGCCTTCTTCACCGAGACCTCGGGAAATGAGAAGGAGCACGCCAAGCTGTGGTACAAGCACATGGCGGGCGGCAAGATTGGCCCGACCACGGAGAACCTGAAGCTTGCTGCTGCTGGTGAGAACTACGAGTGGACTGAGATGTACGCCGAGTTCGCGAAGACCGCGCGCGAGGAGGGCTTTGAGCTTATCGCGAAGCAGATGGAGGGCGTCGCCGCCATCGAGAAGCAGCATGAGGAGCGCTATCGCGCGCTTCTGAAGAACATCGAAGACGCGAAGGTCTTCACCCGCGTCGGCGAGCAGGTGTGGATCTGCCGCAACTGCGGCCACGTTCACGTCGGCCCGAGCGCCCCGGTGGTATGCCCCGTATGCGCGCACCCGCAGGCCTTCTTCGAGCTGCGCTGCCAGAATTATTGATCGTCGCATTATAGAAAAGACCCCCGGCGGTATTGTACCGCCGGGGGTTATCTTTTTCATCGTTATCTTCTGCCGCCGCCGCCTCCGCCGGAGAAGCCTCCTCCACCGAAACCACCGCCACGGAATCCGCCTCCGCCGGAAAAGCCGCCTCCACCAAAGCCGCCGCCGCGGAAACCTCCGCCTGAGCGTGGCCCGGGTCCGGGGCCGTGCGGGGGACGCGGACCTCTTGGGCCTCTGGGACCTCTCGGCCCGCCGCAGAAAAAGAACATCGGCCACACGCTGCCGCCTCTGTAATAGCGCCTGCGGCCCATCGAGTTGACCATGAGAAGCACGACTATGAAGACGACAAAGAGTACGGATATTATCGAACCCAGTCTCGGCCCGCGGTTGTAATAATAGTCGTTGTAGTACCCGTCGTCATAGTACCCGCCGCCGCCTTCGTAGTTCCCGCCGCCGGACGAGGCGCCGCCCGTGCCGCCGTAGAGCAGGCTGGTGTTGTAAAGCTCCGCAAACCGGTCAATGAGGTGCGGAAAGAGAGACGCGACCGCCTCATCATACTGCCCGGCATCCGAAAGAGGCCAGAAATACTCGTCCATGAGCGAGTTAACGACGTCGCTTGAAAAGGCGCTTGTAAGCCCGGCACCGACGGCTATCCATCCTCTGTCCTCCTTGACGACGTGCAGGAGCAGCAGGCCGTTGTTGGCGCTGGAGCTGCCCACGCCCCAGGAGTTAAACAGAAGGTTCGCGTACTGCTCGGAGTCGTAGCCGGAGGGGAGGTAGTCGATGGTCGCGACGACTATCTGCGCCCCATCGCAGTATTGCTCCAGAGGGCCGCTGGCGTTCAGGATAAGGTCTTTGGTGGACTGGCTGAGAGTGCCTGCGCCATCATAGACATAGAAATCCTCGCTCGGCTCCGGCACGTCGGCTGCGAGCGCCGAAAGCGCAAGGGCGGGCAGAAGCAGAAGTGCGGCGATGACTGCAAAGATACGTTTCATATAAGGAATCTCCCGTTATTCAAAGCTCACGGGCGGCTCAACGCCGGCAAAGGAGGCCAGCTTCGAGGCCGGGAACTTGTTGAAGACTGAGCGCATGAACTCGAGCACGCTGCTGTTGTAGCTGTTCTGCTCTATCATCTTTGTCGCGCCCTCGTAGTTGGTGACATACTCCGCAACGGCATTTTGCTGGCTTTCGCTCAGCTCCGTGCCCTCGAGCGCATCTTCAGCGACGGAAAAGGCTTTGTCCAGCTCGGCGTTGGCGTCCGCCATGGCGGAGATATCGCGGCTCTCGTAAGCGGTTAGCAGCGCGCTGCGCGAGACGGAGAGGTTCTCAGCCGCTTCAGTATCCACGGCCTCGAGCACCGTCCACAGCCCGTTTGAGGCGTCGAGCTTCTCGGAGAGTCGGGAGTGTATGCTCCGCTCGCCGGCGACTGAGGTGAAAAATCCATCCTCTACGGCCTGCACGGCCTCGCCGAGCTTCACCTGCGTGTTCAGCACCAGCGCAAAGCCGCAGGCGATGATCGCGACCAGCAGCGCGGTTATCGGGTGTTTGAGCGATCTCTTGTACATTTCAGCCCCTCAGCTCAAGCAGCTTCTGTTTCAGCTCGCCCTCGATGCGGCCCAGCTCCACCTCGGCCTCCGCGCGCTTTTTCGCGCCGTCGGCCTGTATCTGGCGCACCTCCTCGAGCGTGCTGATGAGTTCCTGATTCGTCTTTTGCAGAGTCTCAATATCAACGATGCCGCGCTCGGACTCCTTTGCTATCTCCACGCTGCCCTGATGCAGTTTCTCGGCGTTTGCCTGCAGCAGCCGGTTCGTCATCTCGTTTACGTCCCTCTGCGCCTCCATGGCCTGCTGTGAGTGGTGGAGAGTGAGCGCGAGGGTCATCTGGCTCTTCCAGAGAGGGATGGTGTTCACGATGGAGGAGCGTATCTTTTCCGCCATGACCGAGTCGTTCGACTGTATCATGCGTATCTGCGGAGCCATCTGTACGGATACCATGCGCGTCAACTCGAGGTCGTGAAGTTTCTTTTCAAAGCGCCCGAGCATGTTGGCGTAGTCGTTCGCGGCCTGCGCGTCCTCGGTCTTGCCGGACTCCTTTGCGGCCTGCTGCAGACGGGGCAGCTCGGTCTCGCGCAGCTCCTTGCAGCGCAGCTTGCCCGCGATGATGTACATGGTCAGCTCCTTGTGGTACTGCTGATTCATCTCGTACATCTTGTCCATCATGGCGATGTCCTTCATAAGCGTCAGTTCGTGCTTCTGAAGCTGCTCTGCTATCTTGTCCACGTTGACCTCGGCCTTGTCATACTGGGCCTTGAGGGCGGCTATGCTCTGCCGCTGCTTCTTGAAAAAGCCGAGGAAGCCTTTTTTCTCCTCCTCGTCGAAGTCCATGCCCTGAAGCTGGACAACGAGATCGGAAAGCTCGTCGCCCACCTCGCCGAGGTCCTTGGTGCGCACCTTGCCCAGCGCAGCGTCTGAAAACTCCGCGATGTTCTTCTGCGCGGCTGAGCCGTAGTTCAAGACCTGCTCGGAATTGGTCACGTCGATCTGCTTTGCGAATTCCTTCACCGCAGCCTGCTCGGCGGGGGAAAGGCGCTCGAGTTCGAGTTTTTCGACGGGCACGTCTTTTTTCTGTTCCATTACCGGCGCGGCGGGTTCTTTCGGCAGCTGCACGGCGGAAGCGGCCGAGGCAGCGTTCGGGTCGAGCGTGAGCGAGGGGATAAATTCTTTGTTCTCGTCCATCGTAAATGTCCTTTCTTATTCCGTCTTGCCGGAGCGAGCGGCCTTTATGATGGTGTCCGCTCCGTCGTCCGAGAGGCCCTCGCGGGCCAGCATTTGATTCATGACGCTGATATCCGTCTCAATATCCAGCGCCTGATTTGCAAACAGAGAGTCGAGCTGCTTCTTGAAGGCTTCAATCGCCGTGTCAAGCATGTCCTCTATGCTCTGCATGGACTTCGAAAGATTCGTGCCCTCGATGCCCTGGTCGCTCATACGGTCGTAGGCGTTGAGCAGCTTTATCGTCGTGGGCAGGTAGTAGTCGAGGAACTTGCGTATCTGCGGCACGTCCGAGGGGTCGTCAATGGCGTCCTGCACTATCTTGTCCGAGACGCGCATCAGCTCGTTTATCCTCTTGCGGATTTCGTTGTTTTTTATCGACGAGTAGAGCCGGCCCATCTCCTTCATGGCCCGCTTGCCGTCGTCAATGATGGCCTGTACCTCGGGGCTGAGCTTCGGCTCGTCCTTCTTGACAGGCTCAGGCTCAGGTTCGGGCATGGAAGCGGCCTTTTTCTTCAGGAGCATTGCCGCGGTGTAGTACGCGGCGACAGCGGCGGCTACGGATATGGCCGCGCTGCCGGCAAGTCCTGTGAGCGTGTACATCGGCATGAAAAATGCGCAGACGACAAAGGTGACGGCAAAGGCATATATGGGGATGTACGCCCTGGGCTTATTATTTTTCAACTCCGGCTCCTCCAATACACTGGACTGTAATACCTTATTTTATAACCACAGTGCCCGCGCGTCAATAGCCGCGAATGGGCAGAGAATCATCATCCGTGCCTTTTTCGATCTCGCGGATGACGATATAATAGCTGTAGTCCTCGTTCACCTCGACCTTGACCCTGTCCCCGGCGCGATGGCCCATGAGCGCCGCGCCGACGGGCGACTCCTTGCTGATGAGGCCGAGCGGCGCGTTCTGGCGCAGAGTGGTGACTATCCTTATATCGCGCTCCTCGTCGTCCTCCTCGATGTATATCTTCACCCTGTCGAACAGCCCGACCTCGTCGGCCTTGGAGTTCGACTTTATGACCTTGGCGGTCTTTATCATACGCTCGAGGTAGCGGATGCGGCTGTCGTTGCGGTTTTTCTCGCGCTTTGCGGCCTTGTACTCAAAATTCTCGCTCAAATCGCCGAAGGCCCGCGCGACCTTCACGTCCTCGATGAGCTTGGGCCGCAGCGTCAGCTCGCGGTACTCCAGCTCCTCCCGCATCTTTTTAACGTCTACCTCGGTGAGTTCGTCGTACAATGTAATGTTCTCCCTTCAAAATCCCAGCGCCGCGCGCACCTCGCGGCACCATTTCTCCGGCTCCTCGTGCAGCGGCGAGTGGGCCGAGTCCTCGAACCATATCCAGTGTTTTTCGGGCGCCCTGAGAACGTCGAACCAGCGCCGGGCGATGGAGGCCGGCGTGTTCTGGTCGTGGACGCCCTCGGTCATTATGACCGGCACGGCCAGCTCGGGCACGTCACGGAAGAAGTTGAGCGCGACCACAGCGTCCACGAGCTGCTCCTGAGAGTGCAGCGTGCCCTTTATCATGCCCGGCAGCTCGGAGAGGCGGTATTCGGGTGTCCTCATGAGCGGCAGGATGATGCTCTTGTATATGCCCTCGCGCTTTTTCCAGCAGCCGCCGCCGTAGCGGGTGAGATAGTCGCGCTGCACGCGCATGTCGCGTTCGGAGCGGTAGCGCCCCTCGACCGGCGCGCCTATGCCGCGCAGCCTGCGCATCGCCCGCCTGTCGCCAAGCCGCTCCGCCTCGGCGAGCACGAATTCGTAGCTCAGCCGCTCGTTCTCCACGCCCTCGCAGAACTGACCCATGCCGATATAGGCCGCGACGTGCTCCGGGTGCCTCTGTGCCAGCATGACGCCGACGATGCTGCCCCAGGAGTGGCCTACGACATAGACCTTCTGCTTGCCGAGCCGCATGCAGGCATATTCGACGACCTGCCGCGCGTCCTCGACGAAGGTGTCGATGTCGAAACTCTCGCCCAGCGACACCTTTGTGAAGCTCTTGCCGCAGCCACGCTGGTCCCAGCAGACGATGGTGCAGCAGTCGTACAGCCCCGCGCAGCTGCGGAGCACCAGATGCCTGTCTGTGACGCCCGGCCCGCCGTGAATGAACAGCATGGCAGGATACGCCAGCGAGCGCGTGCGGATGCGGATATTCTGCACCGAGCCGTTTATTTCGACGTTTTCACTCAAATCAATGGCAAAATCATTCATTCTCGAATTCCTCCGCAACTTCCCCGAGCAGGCTGCGAATTCTCAGATGCTGGGGGCATGCAGCCTCGCACTGGCCGCAGGCCATGCAGTCGTTCGGGCCGGTGCCGTCCCTGCAAAGCTCCGCGTAGCGCTCGGCGCTCTGCGGTTTGCCGAACATGCGCTTGGAGTTGAAGCAGGAGAAGAAATCGGGGATGGCGATGCCCATGGGACAGCCCGGCGTGCAATAGTGACAGCCGGTGCAGGGAATGGTGCCCTTGCCCCGGAGCGTCTCGGCGACTTTGGCGACCGCCTCGCGCCCGGCCTCGCACAGGGGCCGGAACTCGCGCATGACGGAGACATTGTCGCGCAGCTGTTCTATCGTGCTCATGCCGGAGAGCACCACAAAGACATTTTCAAAGCCCGCGGCGAAGCGCAGGGCATAGCTGGCATGGCTGCCGCCTCCCAGCTCGTCCAGTATGGCTGCGGCATCGGCGGGAAGTTCGGCCAGAGCGCCGCCCTTGACCGGCTCCATGACCGAGTCGGGCTTGCCGTGCTTCACGCAGACCTCATAGCATTTGCGCGCTTCCACGGCCGGGTCCTCGTAGTCGAGGTAGTTGAACTGCAGCTGCACGAACTCCAGCTCGGGCTGCTCTGTGAGTATGCGGTCGAGCACCTCCGCCTTGTCGTGGAAGGACATGCCGAAGTGCCGCACGCGGCCCTCGCTCCTGAGCTGCGGTATGATCTCGAAGGTCCCGGTGTCCTTATAGAAGTCGTAGCGGTCGGCGGCCATGGCGTGGATAAGGTAGTAGTCGAAGTATTCGACGCCGCAGCACCTGAGCTGGTTTTCAAAGTAGGGCAGCACCTCCTCGCGGGTCTTGAACAGCCCGGCGGAGAGCTTGTTTGCGAGGACGAAGCTCTCACGCGGATGACGAGAGGCCAGGCAGTCGCGTATGGCCAGCTCACTCTTGCCGTCGAGATAGCCATGTGCGGTGTCGAAGTAGGTGAAACCGGCGGCGAGGAACTCGTCCACCATCTGGCAGACCTGGGCCTTGTCCACCTCGTCGCCGAGCATGGGCAGGCGCATCATGCCGAAGCCGAAGCGTTTCATATGGTATCCTCCTTTTTGACTATCTCCCGGACGCTTAGTACGCCGTCGGAGACGGTGAATCTGATGTCGAAGCCCGCAAACCCCATGCCGTAGACCCGCTCCGAGTCGGCCTTGTACGCGGGCCGTGGGTCCTCGGCGAGCACGGCGAGGGCTGCCTCGCGCTTGCCCTCGGGCAGCAGCGCCAGCAGCTCGGGCGGACATTCGACCTCAAGGTCGCGCTCCCAGCCTGGGCGGGCTATGCCGTTGGAGGCATCGGGTATAGAGTCGGTGTAGGGCGCGTAGGGCTTTATGTCCAGTATGGGCGTGCCGTCCATGAGGTCGGCGCCGAGTATGTGAAGGACGGGGCCGTCCCTGGTGTCGAGGTCGATGCCCGCGAGCCGCACACAGGAGAGGCCGATGGGATTCGGCCTGAAGGGCGAGCGCGTGGCAAAGACGCCCCAGCGGACGTTGCCGCCCAGCCTCGGCGGGCGGACGGTGGGCTGCCAGCCCTCGCGGATGTTGCCCGAGATGAGCCAGATGAGCCAGATGTGCGAGCAGTTTTCAAGGCCCCGGAATGCCGTCGGATCACGGTACTCGGGCTCAAAGACGATGTCGGCCTCGAGCGCCGGCACCACCCCGCTCTGGCGCGGTATGCCGAACTTGGTGTCAAAGTCGCTTCTCACGCGGGCGATGGCGCGCATATTGTGTTCCATGACCATTTGGCATCAACTCCTAAGGGGGATTTTAACACCTTTCGGCTCTGAACACAAGCGGAGGGAGCAAGGCTATTGACATTTCCCGAAGCCGTGGTATCATGTACGCGACTTGAGGCAGGGGGGCTGTTGGATTGAAGGCCGTGGGAGCATTTTTCCGCCGCGAGCCGGTGCTTGTGATATCGGCGCTCGCGGCGGTTTTGTCAATGCTGGCGGTGCCGCCGTCGGCAGAGTACATAGAGTATATTGACCTGCGGGTGCTGTGCCTGCTGTTCTGCCTGATGGCGGTCGTGGACGGGCTCAAGGGCTGCGGGCTTTTCGCAGTGCTGGCACAGAGACTGCTGACGGGGCGGGGCAGCCTCAGAAGGGTGACGATGATACTGGTGCTGCTGCCGTTCTTCACGTCGATGCTGGTGACGAACGACGTGTCGCTCATCACCTTCGTGCCCTTTGCGGTGCTCATTTTGAACGCGATAGGCCGGACCGACCGGCTGATACCGGTGGTCGTGCTTCAGACTGTGGCTGCGAACCTGGGAAGCATGGCGACGCCGGTGGGCAACCCGCAAAACCTGTTCATCTATGCGAAATACTCGCTGGATGCGGGGGATTTCTTCGCGGCGGTGCTGCCGGTCGCGGGACTGAGCCTTGTGCTGCTGGTGCTGGCTGTGGCCTTCGGGCCGAGGGACGGCATAGAGGTGAACTTCGGCGAGCGGGCGGAGATAACGCATAAAAAGAGGCTTGTGCTGTGCATTCTGCTGTTTATCGTGTGCCTGCTGGCGGTCATGCGCGTGGTGCACTACGGGCTGGTGACGGCGCTGGTGTTTCTGACGCTCGTGATTGCCGACCGCGCGGCGCTCCGGCAGGTGGACTATTGCCTGCTGCTGACCTTCGTGTTCTTCTTCGTGTTTGCGGGGAATATCGGGAATATCCCGGCGGTGAACGACGCCTTGACGGAGATGCTGGACGGAAGCACGTTTTTCACGAGCCTGCTGGCGAGCCAGGTCATAAGCAACGTTCCCGCGTCGGTGCTGCTGGCGGGGTTCACGGAGGACTGGAAGGGCCTGCTGCTCGGTACGGACGTGGGAGGGCTGGGGACGCTCATTGCGTCGCTGGCCAGCCTGATATCGTTCAAGCTCTACTGCGCGACGCCGGAGGCAAAGCCGGGCAAATACCTGCTCTGGTTCACTGCGGCGAACGTGGCCGCGCTTGTCATACTGGTGCCGTTGGCGCTGGTATTACTGGCGCGTTAATTAAAAAATAAGGAAAGCGCCGGTCGGTAGACCGGCGCTTTTGCGTGTTTTGTTTGTTGAGCGGGTCTGTAAGCCGGGTTCTGTGATCGACGGCCATCTATCTGGGACGTGCGTTGCCGCGCGCCTCGAGCCACCTCCTCGGGACGGCCGGGCAGGCCATGTGTCCCTCCACGGTGTTGCTCCGGATAGAGTTTACAGCACCGAACTGTCTCCAGCCGATGGGCGGGCGCTTATCTCCGCCTTTCCACCCTTACTGGTTCGCATGAACCAGCGGTATATCTCTGTTGCACTTGTCCGAGGGTCGCCCCTGGCGGGTGTTACCCGTTATCCTTGCCCTGTGGAGCCCGGACTTTCCTCACGTACCAGCTTTCGCTCAGCACGCGCGGCCGTCCGACCCGCTCAACACTGCATTGTAACCTCAGATACAGCCTTAGTCAAGCAAAATGGACATAAAATTGTTGTATTCGGGGCGGGGAGAGTTTATAATCAGGGGTTGAGAGGTGATATTTATGACACTTCAGGAATATGTTGACTCCCTGAACGGCAGGCGCATAGCCGTGCTCGGCTATGGCGTGAGCAATACTCCGCTCATCGACCTGCTGCTTGATAACGGGCATAAGATATGCGTCTGCGACATGCGCACGGAGGATGCGCTGGGCGAGACCGCCGCAAAGCTCCGCGAGCGCGGGGCCGAACTGAGGCTTGGCAAGGACTACCTGGACGGCCTTGACGACTATGACTATATTTTCCGCACACCCGGACTGCTGCCCCTCGATCCTGCCCTCGTGCGCGCGAAGGAGCGCGGCGCGGTGGTCACGAGCGAGATGGAGGTCTTTTTCCACCTCTGCCCCTGCCGGACGATAGGTATCACCGGCTCGGATGGAAAGACGACCACCTCGTCCATCATCGCGGAGCTGCTCAAGGCCGCAGGGCGCACCGTGCACCTCGGCGGCAACATCGGCAAGCCCCTGCTGTGCGAGATACCCTCCTTCGGCCCGGACGATATCGCAGTGCTCGAACTCTCGAGCTTCCAGCTGCACAGCATCGATATAAGGCCTGACGTGGCTGTCATCACCAACGTTTCGCCCAACCACCTCGATAAGCACCCGGACTTCGACGACTACGTGAACGCCAAGCGCCAGATATTTGCGCATCAGGGCCCGGAACAGCTGCTCATCGTGAACCGCGACAACAGCTACACGGCGCGCTTCGGTGAGGAGGCAAATTCCCGCGTGCTGTACTTCTCGCGCAAGGAGACGCTGAGTGACGGCGTGTTCTGCCGCAACGGGATGATATACAAGAGCCATAACTACGAGGTGGAGAGCATCATCCCGGCCTCGGAGATACTGCTGCCGGGCGTACACAACGTGGAAAACTACATGGCCGCTTTCGCCGCGGTGGACGAGATTGTTTCGCCGGAACTGTGCCGCAAGGTCGCGCGCAGCTACGGCGGCGTCACGCACAGGCTGGAGCTCATCCGCAAGCTGGGCGGAGTGTCGTACATAAACGACTCCATCGCCACGAGTCCCACGCGGACGATAGCGGGCCTGCGCGCGATGCGTGCAAAGCCCATACTGATAGCCGGCGGGCACGACAAGCACGTGAGCTTTGACGGGCTGGCTGACGAGATATGTGAGCGTGTCCGTGCGCTGCTGCTCACCGGCGACACGGCGGAACAGATAGCGATAGCCGTGCGGCGCAGCGTGTTCTACGACCCAATGCGCCTTCCGATAAAGATAGTGCCCGACCTGACGACGGCGGTGCTGGAGGCGAAGGCCATGGCCGTGCCGGGCGATATCGTGCTGCTGTCCCCGGCCTGCTCGTCCTTCGACAGGTTCCGCAACTTTGCCGAGCGCGGCGATAAATTCAGAGAGATAGTAATGGGGTTCAAAGACGATGAAGTTGAGTGAAATACCGGCGGAGATAGAGCGCCTCGCGGAGGACTGCGAGGCGAAGCTTGCCGGGCGCTTTGCGGAGATAGACCGCACGGCGCGGGCGAATACGCGAAGGATAATGGAGGCGTTCCAGGAGTTCCGCGTGTCCGAGAGCTGCTTTGCGGGCACGACGGGCTACGGCTACGACGACCTGGGCCGCGAGACGCTGGATAAGATCTGGGCGCGGGTATTCGGCTCGGAGGCGGCGCTGGTGCGTACGGGCTTTGTGAACGGCACGCACGCCATAGCCTCTGCGTTGTTCGCGGCGGTCGGCCCGGGCGAGACGCTCATGTCAGTCATGGGCGCGCCCTATGACACGCTCAGGACAGCGATAGGCATTTCCGGCGGCGCTTACGGCTCGCTGGGCTTCTACGGCGTCAAATATTCCGAGGTCGCAGCGAAGGACGGCGGCCCGGACATGGACGAAATAGCGCGGCGTGTGGGCGAGGAGCGCCCCCGCGCGGTGCTCATCCAGCGCTCGAGGGGATACGACAGCCGCAAGGCGCTCTCCGCCGAGGAAGTCGGGGAGATATGCCGCACCGTGCACAGGGTCTCGCCGGGGACGGTCTGCGTCGTAGACAACTGCTACGGGGAGTTCACCGAGACGGCAGAGCCGACGATGCTGGGCGCGGACCTCGCGGCCGGCTCGCTCATAAAGAACCCGGGCGGTGGGCTGGCGCCGACGGGCGGATATATCGCGGGACGTGCCGAGCTGGTTGAGCGGGCCGCATACAGGCTGACAGTGCCGGGCATAGGCGGCGAGTGCGGCTGCACGCTTGGGACTAACCGGCAGCTGTACCAGGGCCTGTTCATGGCCCCGCATACGACGGCGCAGGCGCTGAAAACGGCGGCGCTGTGCGCGGCGATGCTGGAGCGGCTGGGCTTTGAGACGGCTCCTTCGGCGCGAGAGCCGAGGTACGACATCATCCAGACGGTGACGCTGAAGACGGGCGAGAATCTGAAGCGTTTTTGCCGGGGGATACAGGCCGGCTCGCCGGTGGACTCGTACGTGACACCGGAGCCGTGGAAGATGCCGGGCTACGAGGACGAGGTCATCATGGCGGCGGGCGCGTTCATACAGGGCTCGTCGATAGAGCTGTCTGCGGACGGCCCGATGCGCGAGCCGTACATGGCGTTTTTGCAGGGCGGCCTGACTTATGAGTCGGGCAGGCTGGGCATAATGAACGCAATAGCAGAAATGCAGCAGTGACCTCGATGCGCCGCCCGCGCGCAAGCCGGCGCCGCGCGCGGGCGGGCGTGGAGATTTGCGGGATATGTGGACGATCTGCGCTCATATACATAGCATGGGGGTGATAGCCTCATGCGAAGGCGCAGGCCGCTCTATCTTGACGTACATCTGCCAAAGATGCGTCGCAGGACCAAACTGGCGCTGGCGCTCGTGCTGATCGCTGCGGTCGTCGCTTCAGTCGGCATACGCGGGGCGGTGTATCTGCGCGAGCTCAGCTGCGATATGGTGCTCTCGGACGCAACCGACCTCATGACCCTGTGCATAAACGACACGATCAGCCGCAAGCTTGCAAATGAGGACTACGATTACGACTATTTCGTCACCCTCGAGCACGACGCCGACGGCAACGTGACGGCGGTGAGGGCAAACATGGCGCGGATAAACGCCATGTCATCCGAGCTGCTGTCGGACATCGTAAAGGCCGCCGACGGTGGCGAGCTGTCGCTGTCGATACCCATAGGCAACCTGCTCGGCTCGAGCCTGCTGCTGGGGAGGGGCCCGGATATACCTGTGGATATCACTATGCTCAGTTCCTCAAGGGTGGATTTTAAAAACGACCTCGTCTCGGCGGGGATAAACCAGACAAAGCACCAGATGAAGCTGGATGTAGTCATAGACATTGACGTCATCATGCCGTGGAGGACCGTTTCGACCCAGGTCGTCAGCGAGATACTGATAGCCGAGACCGTCATCGTCGGCAAGGTACCGGAGACCTATTTGGATATGGAGAAGACTTGATATGGACGTAAAACAGGAGATAAACTCGCTCAGGGCGGAGATAATGGAGCACAACCGGCACTATTACGACGAGGACGCGCCGGTCATCTCGGACTTTGAGTACGACGCGCTCATGCGCCGGCTCGAGGAGCTCGAAGCCGCGCACCCGGAGTTCTACTCGCCCACGTCGCCCACACAGAAGGTGGGCGGCACGGTAGGGAGCAGTTTTGCGCCGGTGACGCACGAGGTGCCGCTTGAGAGCCTGAACGACGTGTTCTCCTTTGAGGAGCTTCGTGCCTTTGACGAGCGCGTGCGCGCGGCGCTGCCGGAGGGCGTGGAGTATTGCGCTGAGCCGAAGATCGACGGACTGTCCATGTCGCTGGAGTACGAGGACGGCGTTTTCGTGCGCGGGGCGACCCGAGGCGACGGCGTGACGGGCGAGGACGTGACAGAGAACCTGCGCACGGTGCGCAGCCTGCCGCTGAAGCTCAAAAATGCCCCGGAACGGCTCATCGTGCGCGGCGAGGTCTACATGTCGAAGGCGGTGTTCGAGGAGCTGAACGCCGCGCGGGAGCTGAACGGCGAGCCGCTGCTTGCCAACCCTCGCAACGCCGCCGCCGGCTCGATGCGGCAGCAGAACGCGAAGGTTGCGGCCTCGCGCAAGCTCGATATCATCGTGTTCAATATCCAGAAAGCCGTAGGCCGCGAGTTCACGACCCACGCCGAGACGCTCGACGCCCTGCGCGAGTTCGGTTTCGATACGGTTCCGTATACGATATGCCGAAGCTATGAGGACTGTGCGGCGGCGGTGGAGAGTATAGGCGAGAGCCGGGGCGAGTTCAAGTACGACATCGACGGCGCAGTGATAAAGCTCAACTCGCTGGCCGGGCGTCAGGAGCTGGGCAGCACGGTAAAGGCCCCGCGCTGGGCCGCGGCCTATAAGTACCCGCCGGAGAAAAAGGAGAGCGTGGTAAAGGACATCGTAGTGCAGGTCGGACGCACCGGCGTGCTCACGCCAAAGGCGGTCATCGAGCCAGTGCGGCTCGCGGGCACGACCGTGACGAACGCGACGCTGCATAATCAGGATTTCATCGACCGGCTGGATGTGCGGATAGGCGACACGGTGCTCGTGCGCAAGGCGGGCGAGATCATCCCGGAGGTGCTCGAGGTCGTGAAGGAGAAGCGGCCGGAGGGTACGGAGCCGTTCCACCTCCCGGCGACCTGTCCTGAGTGCGGTTCGCCGATAGTGCGCGACGAGGACGGGGCCGCAATGCGCTGTACGGGTGCAGAATGCCCGGCACAGAGGCTGCGGAATATCGTCCACTTCGCCTCGAGGGACGCCATGGATATTGAGGGCCTGGGCGTCGCTGTGGCGGACGCGCTTATAAGGTCGGGACAGCTCAGTTCGGCGGCAGGGATATACTATCTGGACGAGGCTGAAGTCGCGAAGCTGGACCGGATGGGCAAGAAGTCGGCGTCGAACCTGATGGCAGCGATAGAACGGAGCAAGCAGGCCGGGCTGGCGCGGCTGCTGTGCGCGTTAGGCATACGTCAGGTGGGCCAGAAGGCGGGCAAGGTGCTCGCGGCGCACTTTGGGACGCTGGACAGGCTGATGGAGGCAAGCATTGAGGAGCTGTACGAGGTGCCGGACGTGGGCGCGGTGACAGCGAATTATCTCAGACAGTGGCTGGACGAGCCTCAGTCGCGGCACCAGATAGAGCTGCTCAGAAAGGCGGGAGTGTCGTTCGAGGCCGAGGAGACAGGCGTGGACAGAAGGTTCGAGGGCATGACCTTCGTGCTGACGGGCACGCTGGAGAGCTGGACCCGGGACGAGGCGGCGGCGATAATAGAGAGCCACGGCGGTAAGACAAGCGGCTCAGTATCGAAAAAGACGACTTATGTCCTTGCAGGCGAGAACGCCGGCAGCAAGCTGACCAAAGCCGAGACTCTTGGCGTAACAATAATCGACGAGGCGAAGTTCAAAGAGATGATAGAGTAGAATAAGTGGAAGCGGGTGTGAGCATGGAAGAAAAGGGCAAGAAGGAGTTTTCGAGATCTGTTGACAATGCGGTAAGGCTGATAGCCTGCTATGCAGATAAGGAGGAGCGCGGAATATCCGAGCTTGCGCGTGAGCTGGATCTGAGCAAGGCAAGCGTTGCGCGGATTGTGGCTTCGCTCGAAAAAGGCAGGTTCCTCATGCAGAACCCGGAGACGGGGAAATACCGTCTCGGCGTAGGCATGATGCTCTACGGCAGTCTCGCGCGGGAGCGCAACGAGCTTGCGAACGCGCTGGCGCCCGCCATGCGGAATATTGCTCAGAAGTACCAGAGTACGACCCACCTCGCCACGCTCACAGGCAGCGAATTAATGATAATAAACAAGATCTCAGCAGGCCCTTTCGTGTATATGACCTCAAGGGTCGGAGGCACGCTGCAGGCGCATGCGACAGCGGCGGGGAAGTGCATATTGGCCTACCTTGATGAGCCGAGGCTACAGGAGTACCTCGAAAATGCAAAACTCGACAAACTCACCGACAATACGATCACAGATAAGAACCGGCTCATAGAAGTCCTCAGGCTCATACGCGAACGCGGATACTCCGTGGACGATGAGGAATCGCACGAGGGACTGTACTGCATAGCTGTGCCGGTGTTCGACGTTACAAAAAAGCCGATCGCCGCAATGTCCATAAGCGGCAGAAAAGAGCTGCTCTCGGCGCAGGAAGAGGATATAGTCCGCTACCTGCATGCGACGTTGAAAGAATACCTCACCTGATACGCGCGCCCATAAAGGCGCGCGTGTTCGCGCTTTTGGACGTTAAAGGATAAAAATAACAGCAAAATAGCTCTTGACTTGCGAGGCGCCTGGTGGTAATAATAAATCAGAGCCGTGTGAACGCGGCGCATATATTTGCAGATAATGCGAAACGTCGTACCGAATAACGGAACGTTCCGCAAAATTTATGTGATTATTAAGGAACATCGTTCCGATAATAGAAACAAGGAGTGTGCGCTATGCCCGGTTTTATTACAGCTGCTGAGGCTGCGGGGCTTATTGAAGATGGGATGAACGTCGGTATCTCCGGTTTTGGAGGCTGGCTCGGGGCGGATCTGGTCTTCGCTGCGATGCGTGAGCGGTTCAGGACTGAAGGCTCGCCGAAGGGTATCTCCGTGTTCTCGGGTATTTTGCCCGGCAGCCTCAGCGCTGATGACTGCGGCATGAACATTTTGGCGACGGAGGGGCTTATACGCTCGGTCACAGCCGCACATCTGGGCATGGCGCCGCTTTTCAGCAGGCTGGTGTATAACGAGGGACTTGAAGCGTTCGCCATACCTCTTGGTGTAGTAGGAGGGCTTTTGAGGGCGGCGGCGGGGAGGAAACCGGGCATACTCACAAGGGTAGGCCTCGGCACCTTTTGCGACCCGAGGCTCGAGGGCTGCGCGATGAACCGAAGCGCCGCAGCAACCGGCCGGTCACCGGCCGAACTGGTGAAGGTGGACGGCGAGGAATACCTGTTCTACCGCGCTCCGAAGCTTAACGCCTGCATCCTGCGCGCCTCGGCTGTTGACACCGATGGGAACGTAAGCACTAAATACGATGCACTGACCGCGGAGCAGCTTGAGATGGCGCTGGCTGTGAGGGCTGGCGGGGGAAATGTCATCGTTCAGGCCGACAGGCTTGTCGAGGCAGGCGCCTTCGCTCCGCGAGAGGTGCTCATACACAGGAGCATGGTTGACTGCATAGTTCTCGACAGCGAGGGCGTGTGCCCGCCGGGCTACGACTGCCCGGAGTACAGGCCGGAGCTTGTCGAGGCGGGCATGGCTGCGGCGCAGGCGGAGAGCGCGGACACGCTCGACTACCGGAAGCTCTGCGGAAGGCGCGGGGTGCTGGAGCTGCGCGGCGGCAGCGTTGCGAACCTCGGCATAGGCGTGCCGGATTCGGTGGCGTCGGCCGCTGCGCTGGAGGGGATATCTGATCAGCTGACGCTCTCGCTGGAGAGTGGCCCGCTGGGCGGAGTGCCGGTAGGCGGCGTCGGCTTTGGCGCGGCGGTGCACCCGGAGGCGATTATGCGCCCCTGCGACACCTTCGACTACTACGACGGCGGCGGGCTGGATATAGCCTTCCTCGGCGCGGCGGAGATAGACGCGGAGGGCAACGTGAACGTCTCGCGCTTTGCCGACCGCATGACAGGCCCCGGCGGGTTCATCGATATTGCGCAGAACACCCCGAGGGTGTGCTTCATGGGCAGCTTCACGGCCTCGGGCCTGAAGGTCACGGCTGCGGACGGCAGGCTCAGCATCGAAAAGGAAGGCAGGTCGAAGAAATTCGTCCGCCGCGTATCGCAGGTGACGTTCTCGGCGGCGAAGGCGCTGGAGTCGGGCCAGCATGTGCTGTATATAACCGAGCGCGCCGTGTTCAAGCTCGGCGAGAGGGGACCGGAGCTTATTGAGATAGCGCCCGGCGCGGAGCTTGAGCGCGACATACTGGCGCAGATGGACTTCGCCCCCGCCGTGTCGCCGGAGCTGAAGTTCATGGATAAGAGGATATTTACCCCGGGGAAGATGGGGCTTTGAAGGTGAGTTGGCCGCTGCACGGCAAAAATAAAGGCGATGGAGGGCGCAGAATGTTGCGTGCGGCGGTGAAGAATTAGAAACATTTTTGGAGAGGAAAGGAAGTACAGTATGGATATCATATCGCTTATAGTGTTCGTAGTACTCATAGCCCTGGCGTTTTGGCGCAAGACAAACATGGGCGTCCTGGCCTTTGCCGCGGCGCTGATACTCGGCCGCATACTCGGCATGACCGACAAGGAGATTGTCAAGACCCTCAGTTCTTCGCTGTTTGTGACTCTGACCGGAATCACGCTGCTGTTCGCGGCAGTGAACTCCACAGGTGCGTTCGAGATGCTCTCGCACAAGATAGTGGCCATCACCGGCAAGCGCGTGTGGGTACTGCCGATAATTGCGTATCTGGTAGGCTTTGTGCTCTCAGCCATCGGCCCCGGCGCCATTCCCCCGACGACGCTGGTCGTAACCCTTACGGTCTCCATTGCGATCTCTGCTGGCTATAACCCGATAATGATGGGCATCATAGGCGGCCTGGGACTGATGGGCGGGCGAGTATGTGCCTGGACACCGGAAGGCGCGCTCGTATCTGAGCTTGCGGCTGCCCAGGGGCTTGAGACGGGCGTTATCCTGCCGGTCTTTGCCTTCCAGATCATCACTACCGTGCTCTTTGCCATCGGCCTGTTCTTCGCGTTCAAGGGATACAAGGTCAAGGCGGACAACGTCAACTTTACCACTACCAAGGTCAAGGCCACGCGTAACCAGATAATCGCTCTTATCTCGGTCGTTGTCATGCTGGTCATGGTCATGGTGTTCGATTTCGACGTAGGTCTCATTTCATTCCTGATAGCTGTCGTTCTGTTCCTGCTCGGACTGGCCGACGACTCGGCGAGCATCAAGGCCGTGCCTTGGGGCACAATCATGATGATACTCGGCGTGGGCGTACTGATGAGCGTAATATCGACGGCCGGCGGCATCGACCTGCTGTGCAACATGCTCTCGAACGTCATGTCCAAGTCCACCGTTGCTCCGTTCACCGGCATCACCGCGGGCATCATGAGCCTTGTCAGCTCCGGATTCGGCGTGGTTTACCCGACCCTGCTGCCTATGTCCACCGAGCTTGTGAACTCTGTCGGAGGCGGCGACCCTGTGGCTGTCATGGCTGCTATCGTAGCGGGCGGCTCGCTCGCGGGCTTCAGCCCGATGTCCACCTGCGGCGCGCTTACCCTCAGCACCATGGTCGGCCTGAGAGGAAATATGTCCAAGCAGGAGCAGAATAAATCGTTTGTGGCTCTCATAGTCATTGCTGCTTGTGCTATAATCTGGGTAGGAATAAGCGCCTTCCTGTTCTCCGGTCTCTGTGTGAGCATTTTTGGCTGATAAAGAGACTTAGATACCCCAGCTGGGAAGGCTTATAAAGGAGTTGTTTATATGAAGGAGATCCGTTTGCACGGCAGAGGCGGTCAGGGCGTCGTCAAGGCGTCGCACATCACCGTGGCTGCCGCAGTGAAGGGCGGGCTGCACGGTCAGTTCATACCCTTCTTCGGCGTCGAGCGCAAGGGCTCGCCGGTGTTCGGCTATCTTAGGCTGAGCCGGGACGAGATAAGGCGCAAGACGCAGATCTATGAGCCGGACGTGCTCGTCATCATGGACGACACGCTGGTACACCTGCCTCAGACCTACGCCGGCCTGAAAGAGGGCGGCACGGTGCTCATAAACAGCACAAAGACGCTTGAGGAGCTGGCTGTGCCGGACTGCGCCGGAGTGGTGGCCGAAGTGGACGCCACGGGCATATCGGAGGAGCTGTTCGGCAAGAACCTGCCCAATACGGCGGTGCTCGGCGCCTTTGCGAAGGCGGTCGGCCTTGTCGACCGGGGCCTGCTGTTCGACGAGATAGAGGAGACCTTCGGCGCTCAGAACCGCAAAGCGGCTGAGATCGCGTTTGACAGCGTGAAGTATCTGAAGGGAGGCGAGGCCGATGTATGACCGCAAATTTGTGACGCCAGTGGGCAACAAGGGACTGTACGTGCTGGACACGGCCAGCTGGCGCACGCACAGGCCGGTGATGGACAAGTCCGTGTGCATAAACTGCGGCATCTGCCTCGGTTACTGCCCGGTGAACTCCATAAAATGGTCCGAGGAACAGGGCTACTATATTACTTACGACTACTGCAAGGGCTGCGGCATCTGTGCGGTAGAGTGCCCCAAAAAGGCGATAAGCATGGTCAAAGAGGGAGGCGACAAGTGATGGGGAACAAGATGGTGCTTACCGGCAACTACGCGGCCGCTGAAGCCGCCGCGCTCTGCAGGCCGGATCTCATCGCGGCGTACCCGATAACCCCGCAGTCCTCGGTCGTTGAGCATCTCGCCGAGATGGTTCACGGCGGAAAGCTGGGCTCCGACCTTGTGCAGGTCGAGTCTGAGCACTCCGCCATGAGCGTGGTACAGGGCGCGGCTGCGGGCGGCGCGCGTACCTTCACCGCCACGAGCGCACAGGGCCTTGCGCTCATGTACGAGCCCTATTTCAAGATGGCGACCATCAGGCTGCCCATGGTCATGGCCATAGCCACGCGCGAGATGACCTCGCCCGAGACGATCTGGAGCGGCCAGCAGGACGCCGTGTCCGTCCGCGAGACGGGCTGGATACAGATGTTCTGCGACAGCAATCAGGAGATAGCGGACATGATAATCCAGGGCTACATGATAGCCGAGCACCCGGACGTGTGCATCCCGGTGAACGTCTGCTACGACGGCTTTTACAGCTCTCACCTGTGCGCGGGCGTGGATATGCCGACGCAGGAAGAGGTTGACGAGTTCCTGCCTCCGCACAGCGCGAATCACCAGCCGCTGCTTGATCCGAGATATCCTCTGGCTCTCGACCCGATGACTCCGGGCGAGCTGCTTATGCACTACCGGAAGAACCACCTCGCCTCAATGCAGAGGGCTATAGAGGTCATCGACGAGACCGACAGGAAGTTCGCCGAAAAGTTTGGCCGCAGCTACGGTGGTGTCATAGGTGAGTACCGTATGGAGGACGCCGAGACCGTCATCGTGACTATGGGAGGCATGACGGGCGCCGGCATGGACGCGGTGGACGAGGCCCGGGCGCGCGGGATAAAGGTGGGGCTGGTGAAGATCAGGTTCTACCGCCCGTTCCCGGCGGCGAGGATAGCGGCTGCTCTGCGCGGCAAGAAGGCGTTCTGCGTCGTTGACCGCAGTGTGTCCTTCGGCTGGAACTGCGGCTCGATGTACGTCGAGACCCGCTCCGCGCTGTTCGGGGCCGGTGAGTACGCCAGCTTCTCCGCCATCGGCGGTCTGGGCGGCGCTGACCTCGCGGTATCCGACTTCACTGAGGCCATCAACAGGCTCGAGAGCATAAAGGATAAGCCCGGCGTGTACGACACGCTCTGGTTCATGAAGGCATGAGGGGGGCAGAATGATGAGCTACATTGAAATACTTAGAGAACGCCCCGACATGGTGTCGCCCGGCGTATCCGCCTGCCAGGGCTGCGGCGGTGAGCTGGTGCTCAGAAGGGTGATGCAGCTTGCCGGAGACAATACGATACTCTGCGTGCCTCCCGGCTGCATGGCCGGCAGCGGTGTCGTCGGCTGGAACTACGACAGCGGCGTGAAGGTGCCGGTGCACATCCCGCTGCTGGACAACACCGCCTCGTTCATGAGCGGACTGAGCCACTTCTATGAGCGCAGCGGCCGGTCTGACGTGAACATCGTGGCAGTCGCCGGCGACGGCGCCACCGCCGACTGCGGCTTCCAGAGTCTCTCCGGCGCCGCCGAGCGCGGCGAGAAGATGCTCTATGTCTGCTACGACAACGAGGGCTACATGAACACCGGCTACCAGCGCAGCTCGACGACTACCGAGGGCTCGCGCACCTCGACGACGCCTCTCGGGGACGCCATCTGCGGCAAGCAGCAGCCTCAGAAGTATTTGCCGCTCATTCTCGCAATGCACGGTGTGGAGTACTGCGCCACGGCCACGCCCTGGAACATGAAGGACATGGTCGAGAAGATACAGAAGGGCCTCGCGGCCTCGAAGCGCGGCTTTGCGTATATCCACGTGTTCACTCCCTGCCCGACGGGCTGGAGTTTCCCGCAGGACCAGACGATAGAGGTGTCGAAGAAGGCGGTCAAGTCGAACATGTTCCCGCTTTGGGAGAAGGACGCCTCGGGCTACACCCTGAACTATAAGAACAACGACCCGATAAAGGTCGCGGAGTTCACGAAGGGCATCGGCAAATTCAAACGGCTGAGCCCGCAACAGCTGGAGTCCATCCAGCACGCCGCCGACGAGCGCTATGCTACGGTGTGCGCGCTGGCCGCGATGCACGGCTGAAGCTGAAAAGGAGGATGTAAATGTATATAGACCGGGAAAAGTGCGTGGGCTGCGGAAAATGCGTCCCGTACTGTCCAGTTAACGCCATTGCGCCGGTAGACGGCAAGATGTCGATAGACCTCGACCGCTGCGTGGAGTGCGGCGTGTGCCAGAAGAACGCGAAGTGCCCGATGGACGCGATATACAACGTCCACCTCGAGGCGCCGAGGGCCTACCGCAAGGCGTTCAGCGACCCCTTCGGCAAGCACGAGAACACCGCGCTCAAGCACATGGGCCGCGGCACGGAGGAAGTCAAGACCATAGACGTGACCGGCATACTGCACGACACCGACAGGGTCGGCTTTGCGGTGGAGTTGGGCCGCCCGAGCACATCCGCGAGCTTTGCGGATATCGAGAAGGTGGCCATGGCGGTCGCGCCCTACGCGGAGGAGTTCGAGGTAAACAATCCTATAACCGCGCTCATCGTGGACAAGAAGACCGGCAAGATGGAGCCGAGCGTGCTGGGAGAGCGCGTGCTGTCCGCAATAGTAGAGTTCCGTTGCCTGAACGAGAACATCGAGGCGGTGCTCGAGGCGCTGAGGAAGGTCGCCGGTGAGATCGATACGGTGTTCAGCCTGGGCCTCATAAGCCTCGTGGATAAGAGCGACGACTCCATCTACGCCCGCAAGATCATCGACAAGCTCAATATCAACGTCGACAAGACCTCGGCCAAGACCAACCTCGGCCTCGGCAGGCCGACATACGAGGAAAGGATGAGAGGTGCCGGACAATGACACATACGCTTCACAGAGTAAAGACGGTCGAGGGCCGCACCAACGACTACGTCGTGCTGATAATGCCGGCCCGCAGCATCAACAATCAGAACTGCGTCGAGGTGTATAAGAAGTATATAGACCTGCTGGCCCCGTTCCATCCTGTGAACATGGGCGGCATCGGGATAGGGAACCTCGCGACGAATACGATAGAGGAACTGCGTGAGAACGTGACGGCAGAGGCGCCGATGCTGCACGCGGTATTCAAGGACAGGGACACGCTCGTCGAGGTCATGAAGGCGCTGAGGGAGGCCGACTACGGCTACTCGGTGGTCGTGTCGGGCCTTGTGGACGACGTGGACTGCTGCGCGAAGAAGGCGGGCATACAGCGCCACGCGGTTGACCTGTCGCTGGGCATCTGGGGCGCCGTGCAGAAGCTGCCCGACGAGCAGGTGATGGAGATCACCACCATGTGCGGCCACGCCATGATATCCGCAAACCTTGTTTACAAGATGATAGACGACATCAAAAAGGGCAAGATCACGTCCAAACAGGCGGCGGCGAAGCTGGCTGAGCCCTGCGCCTGCGGCATATTCAATATTGACAAGGCCGAAGCACTTCTGCATGAGCTGGCTGAAAAGCTCTGAATACAGCCAGCCGGTCAAAAGAAACCTGCCCGCGCAACAGGCGCGGGCAGGTTTTTTCCGCATATGGGGTGGTGTGCGCCGCTTTATTCTCTGCTGTCCCTCACTTCGATGGCGGCGCAGAGCATTTCCGCTGCGTCGGCCCGGGTGAGGGTATCGGTGTATCTGGACGAGAAGGTCAGGACGCCGCAGGCGGTGAGATTGGCCGTGGCCTGGCTCGCCCATGCGGGGACAAGACCATCAAAGGCCGCTGTCGGCACGTCCGTCGTGCCCAGCACGTTGTTGAGCATCACCGCCGCCTCCTGCACGGTTATCGAGTCGCCGGAGCTGAATACGGTGTCGCCGTCTGCTTCGGTGCCGCTTATAACGCCGTCCATCAGCGCCGTGGCAACGTAGCGCTTTTGCCAGACGGGGATGTCGCCGTCATCGGAAAAGCCTGTCGCGGCAACGGCGGTGAGCAGCTCGTCGCCGCCCAACTCCATGCACATGGCAAGGAACTCTCCGCGCGTAACATCCCTGTCAGGCTCGAACACATAGCTGCCGCCCAGCTGCGAGCCGACAAATATGCCCTCCTCGGCCAGCATCGTTGCCGCATACTGGCTGGCATCGCCGGTGAGGTCCGAGTAAGTCGTGTTCGTCTTCTGCTTCTCAATGCGGATTATGACCGTCGCCTCCTGAGAGCTGTTGCCCTCGGAATCGGTGGCCTTATAGCCGAAGTAGTCGCGGCCCTTGCGGTTGGTGTCGGGCGTGTAGACAAAGCGCCCGTCATCGGTCAGCTCGATCTCGCCCTTGGTCGGCTCGGTCGTGACCGAGTAGGTCAGCGTGTCGCCGTCGGGATCAACAGCTGTGAGCCTGCCGCCCACGGATACGTTGCGATAGGTCGTGATCTCAAGATTCTGCGCCACTGGAGCGTTGCCATCGGCGTGAGCGGGCAGCATGGGCGCGAACGCCGTCAGCATCACCGCAGCTGTCAAAAGCATCGCGCAGAGCGCTATACCCTTGCGTGTGTACATAATAATTCCTCCCGTGCTCTGAAATGTGTCCTTATTTTGCACGGGAGGAAATGTTTTATTCTCTTGTCCTTAAATTCCGGTTCAAATGTGCCCGCGGCTCATTTAATTTCAGGCAGGGAGGCGGCGGCGGCGGACTGGCCGACGCGGCGGAACTTCTCGTCGGGCAGGGAGGGAAAGACCTTTCCTGCTATCTCAGGATACTCGTCCGCGAGGACGCGCTTGCAGGTGTCGAGCACGAGGTCGCCGCCCTTGCCGGACATGACGCGGCCAAGCAGCAGCACGTGCTTGAACTCGTAGAAGTCATAGTAGAGCGCCAGCGCGTGGGCGAGATAGGTGCCGATGCTGGCGTATACCTTCGCGGCGCGATCGTCGCCGGCTTCCATGAGGCCCTGCACGACCTTGAGCTTCTCGGCGGGCGAGAGGCTAGCGTCCAGCTCTATACCCGCGCGGGGCGCGAGCTTGATGACGCCGTCCTGGGAGAAGTACTTCACGCCGCAGCCGATGTCGCCGGACCACTCGTCGGCCATGGCCTCCGGGTTCGCATCCACGGGCATGAAGGCAAGCTCATTGAGCCAGCCGGTGACGCAGCCGTTTTTATCGACGTAGCCCACGGCCTCGCTTGTGCCCATGGCTATGCCGAGGACGTTGTTGTCGTCGAGGCTCATGGCTCCGGCGAGGGCAGTCACGTCGCCGTCGTTGGCCACGACCAGGGGCACGTCGCCTATCTCCTTCGCGGCGCGGATGTAGATGTCCTTGACCTTGCTGTCGAACTCGTCCTTCGGCACCTTCAGGAAAAGGGAGGCGACCATGGCGCGGTTCTCGATATAGATGCCCGCAGAGGAGACGCCGATGGCGTCCACGCGCGGCATGTGGGCGGCGGCGGACTTGAAGGCGTCCACTATGCCCTGAAAGTGGTAGTCCGGGTCGGCAGTGGTCTTGGGGAACCAGACGACCTCCTCGGAGAACACGCTCTCGCCGTCGATGACGGCGGAGACCTTGCGGTCGGAGCCGCCGGCGTCGAATCCTATGCGGCAGCCGCCGAGGTGGCGGCCAATAGCCTGGGGATTGGACTTTTCCGCGGGCAGCCTGTCGCAGAGAACTACCTCGAAGGGCCTCTCATAGACGCCGGACATGAAGTCGGCGTCGAAGGCGCGGCTGCCCTCGGGGGTGTAGGCGGAGCGGATGTGGTCGAAGATATCCATGTCGCCGCTAATATAGACCTTCCAGCCGCCGTAGAGCCAAAGCATGGTCTTGACCATGCGCTCGGCGTAGTATTTGTCCGCCTCTGCGAACTCGGGAACGCCGTGGATGAAGGTGTTCATGACGGCGACCTCGTCTCCGGCACGCTCGACTGCGATGCCGAGCGGCTTCTTTGCGCCCTCAAGGAAGGCGGCGTTGAACTTGTGCAGCGGGATATAATCCCTGTCCAGATCAGGGACATTTTTGACGTTTACGCATATACCAAGATGCTCCATGACATTGTACCTCCCGTATTATGTTCTTTGCGCACATTTTATCACGAACAAAACCTTCTGTCGATGATTGCCCGTCCGAAGAATTGGTGCTATAATCCGTTCAGAAGACAGTAAAAAATTTTTTCCGGGCGTGCAATAAAACGAAGTCGCCATGCATTGTTATGGCAGAACGGGAGGAAGCCATGCTGCTCATACTGACAGCCTTTGGCTCGCCGCTGACCGCGGCGGAGAGGGAACACATAGACAGGAGCATCGCAAGGATGGCAAACGGCGACACCGGGGCGCTTGCCGAGGTGTACGAGATGACGCACGCGGCGCTCTATGGTTTTTCGCTCTTCCTCCTGAAGAACGCACAGGACGCGGAGGACGCGGTACAGGAAACCTTTGTGAAGGCGTACCAGTCGGCTTCGCAGTACAGTTCAGAGGGCAAGCCGATGGCCTGGCTCATGACCATAGCGCGGAACGAGTCGTTCAAGCTCCTGCGTGAGCGCCGCCGCACCGTGGCCATGACGCCGGAGGACTGGCAGGAGCAGTTCTCCGACAGGCCGGATTTCTCACAGGAGGACCTCCTTACCCTACGGGCGCTGCTGGAGACGCTCACGGACGAGGAACGCCAGATCGTCTCGCTCCACGCGCTGGGCGGCCTCAAGCACCGCGAGATAGCGGATATGCTCGAGCTGGCCCTGCCCACGGTCCTGTCGAAGTACCACCGCGCAATGAAAAAACTCGGAAAAGCAGCAGAGGAGGCGGAATGATGGATAACGAGAAGATAGAAGCGCGCATTCGCCGCCTTGCCGAGCACACGGCCCCGGAGCAGATGACCGGCATCCTCGAAGCCTGCGAAGCCCGGAAAGGAAATGTAATAACGATGAACGAAGTAAAAAAGAAGAAAAACCGCTTTTTGCCCCTAGCCGTCGCAGCCGCCATCGTGCTCGTCTGCATAGGGGGATATATCGGGCTCCATTACGGCGCCGCCGAGCCCGGCGCGGCCATAGCCAGCGTTATCACCCTGGACGTGAACCCCAGCCTCAACATCGTCATGGATACGAGCGACAAGGTCATCGAGGTCCAGCCCCTCAACGAGGACGCCAGGACCGTCATAGGCGACATGGACTTCGCGGGAGCGAATCTTGACGTCACGGTGAACGCACTCATAGGCTCCATGCTGGTGAACGGCTATCTGGACGACATCCGCAACTCCATCCTCGTTTCCGTTGAAAACGGCGACGCTGCCAAAGCGGAGAGCTTGCAGGCCCAGGTCAGCGCACTCATCAGCAGCGCCGTGGGCGACGGCGGCTTTGAGGCCTCAGTGCTGACGCAGACCGTTTCCTCCACCAGCGAGAGCGCGGCCCTCGCGGAGCAGTACGGCATCTCAGAGGGCAAGGCGGAGCTTATCCTCAAGGTCTGCGCAGCGGACGCTACCCTCACCGCCGAGTCCCTCGCGCCGCTCTCCGTGAATGATATCAGCCTCATAGCGAGCTCCCGCGGCCTCAGCGACAGCACCGTGAACCAGACCGGCACAGCCAGCGCAAAGGGATATATTAGCGTCGATGACGCCAGAGCCGCCGCCTACGCACACGCGGGCGTCAGCGCAAGCGACGTGGCCTACGTCGAGACAGACTTCGACAGCGAGCACGGCGTAATGGTGTACGAGGTCGAGTTCTACGCGGGCAATGTGGAGTATGAGTACGACATCAACGCCCAGACCGGCGAGGTCGTCAAGTATGAGCAGCAGAACACCGGAACGAGCGTCCCCTCCGGCAGCATCAGCGGCGACTACATCGGCGAGACCGCCGCGAAGGAGGCAGCACTGGCCCACGCCGGCGTCTCCGAGGCCGACGTCTGCTGGCTCAAGGCGGACTTTGACCGCGACGACGGCGTATACCTTTACGAGCTGGAGTTCACCGCGAACGGTGTAAAGTACGACTACGATGTGAACGCCCTGACCGGCGACATTGTGAAGTTCGAGCAGGAGCGGACCGGCAACCTCTCCGGCAATGGCAGCGGAAACAACGGGACCGGCACCGGTACGGGGACCGGCAACCAGTACGGCGGCGGCACGAGCACCGGCGACCTCATAGGCGAGGCGGCGGCAAAGGCGGCGGCGCTGTCAAATGCGGGCGTGTCCGAGAGCGATGTCACGCGCATTAAGTGCGAGCTGGACCGTGACCACGGCAGCTACGTCTACGAGATCGAGTTCGACGTGGGCCGCATGGAGTATGAGTACGAGGTGGATGCTTACACCGGAGCCATTCTCAAGGCTGAGCACGACTACGACGACTGAAAATATCGCACAACATAGACCCTCCCTGTGCAGAAAAAAGCGCAGGGAGGGCATTTTTATCCCCCGGGGGGGCTTGTACGGGACACGCTAACGCTTTACAATAGCAGCGTAACGGGGAAGGCGCCCCCCGAAATAACCTTACCCGGAGGTCAAACTATGAAATGGATAAGGAGAGCCGCTGCGCTGGTACTGTCGGCTGTTATGGCAGCCGCCCTTTGTGCCTGCGGCCAGGACCCGGCACAGAACACGCCGGGAAGCACGGAAACAAAGACGATAACGGACGCGCTGGGGCGTGAAGTCACCGTCCCGGCCACTGTCGAGAAGATAATCCCCCTCGGCAACACGCCGAGGATGATAAGCTACCTGGGTCTCGCAGACAAGGTGGTCGGCATCGGCGACTGCGAGAAGGCCGAAAGCCCGCTGCAGGCCTACGCCTATGTGAACCGGGACAAGTGGAAGGACCTTCCCGTCGTCGGCTCGGACAGCATGGGGGAGACGAGCTATTACCCAGAGGAGCTGATAAGCCTCGCGCCGGATATCATCGTGTGCACCTATGGACTGGACACGGTGCAGGATATCGAGCGGCAGACCGGCCTGCCTGTAGTTGCTGTGACGGACGCCGTCCTGTTTTCGGCGGAGTATGAAGACAGTCTCCGCATTCTGGGCGAGGTCTGCGGCGTGAGCGAGAGGGCTGAGGCCGTCGTGGAGTTCATAAACTCCTGCATTGCCGACCTGCGAGCGCGGACGGAGGTCATACCGGACGACGACAAGCCGAGCATACTTGCCGCGGCGGCGACCTTCAAGGGAAGCCATGGCATCGAAGGCGTGTACTCGAACTACGCGGTCTTTGATGTCATAGCGGTAAACGACGTGACGCGAGGTATGCTCGATACCGGAGTCGCCGGGGGCGTGCTGGTGGACAAGGAGCAGATACTCGAGTGGAACGCGGACATGATCTTCCTCGACTACAGCGGCGTGGAGCTGGTTCGCCAGGACATGGCCGAGAACCCTGACTTCTATAAGCAGCTCGACGCCTTCAGGAGCGGGAACGTGTACCAGTGCCCGAACTCGACCTGGCACTGGTCGAACGTGGAGATACCGCTTGTGAGCGCGTACTACATGGGCTCGCTGCTCTACCCGGAGGCGTTTGAGGATGTGGATTTTGAGGCGAAGGCGGCGGAGATCTTCGAGTTCTTCCTCGGCGAGCCGGACTACCTCAGCACCCTCGCCGAAGCGGGCGCGGGCTACATGAAACTTGAATTTGAAGGAATGAACGGATGATAAAGGAGAAGGAGACGCAGCTGGAGGTATATAACCGCCACACGCGAAAAAAACGGGCCGCGCTCATAGTCGCCGCGCTGGCCGCAATAGCCGCTGCGCTGTTCTCGGCGGGGGTCGGCTCCATCACGATATCCGCATGGGAGATAGTGAAGACCATTTTCGGCGCGGGTGACGCGCAGCAGAACACGGTCATCTGGGGCATCAGACTGCCCCGGGTGACGGCGGCGATACTTGTCGGGGCGATGCTGGCTTCCTCGGGCGCGGTGATGCAGTGCGTGCTGCACAACCCGCTCGCCTCGGCCTCGACGCTGGGAGTATCGCAGGGCGCGGCCTTTGGCGCGGCAGTGGGCATAATCGTATTCGGCGGCGGCGTCGTTAACTCTGCCTCAGCGGCAACTGCGGTGACGGTGAATAATCCGTACATCGTCACGCTCTGTGCCTTCGTCTGCGGCTCCTTCTCCACCGCGGTCATCATCGCCATATCGCGCTTCAAACGCGACATCGGCCCCGGCGGGCTGGTGCTCGCGGGCGTGGCGCTCAGCTCGCTCTTTTCCGGCGGCAGCACGCTGCTGCAATACTTTGCCGACGAACAGAAACTCGGTGCGGTGGTCTTCTGGACCTTCGGCAACCTCGGCAACGCCAACTGGACGGAGCTGGGCGTGCTCGCCGTAATCTTCGCAGTGTCGATGCTGTACTTTCTCCTCAACCGCTGGAACTACAACGCCATGGAGGCGGGCGGCGACACGGCGAAGAGCCTGGGTGTCAATACCCGGGCGGTCATGCTCATGAGCATGGGCGTGTGCTCGCTCTCAGCGGCGGTGGCGGTGTCGTTCGTGGGCATAATCAGCTTTGTCGGCCTCGTCGCGCCGCATATCATGCGCCGGTTCGTCGGCAACGACTACCGCTGCCTCGTCCCGGCCTCAGCCGTGGCGGGCGCGCTGCTGCTCATATTGGCGGACACCTTCGGCAAATGGGTCATCGCCCCGGTGGTGCTGCCCATAGGCGCCATCACATCCTTCCTCGGCGCCCCGCTCTTTCTCATATTGCTGTTCAGGGGAGGGAAGACCTATGGTTGAGGTGCAGGGCCTCTGCTTTGCCTACAACAAGAGCGCCGGGGACGTGCTGCACGACGTGAGTTTCCGGCTCGAGGACGGCAAATGCCTCGCCATCCTCGGCAACAACGGCGCGGGCAAGTCCACGCTCATAAAGTGCATTGACCGCATCTGCCCCGCGCGCGAGGGACGCGTGCTCGTGGACGGCGAGGACGTGCATAAGATGAGCGGCAGCGAGATGGCGCAGAAGATAGCCTACGTGCCGCAGAGCGCCGGGGCCGTGAACATGACGGTCTTCGACACGGTGCTGCTGGGCCGCAAGCCCTATATAAAATGGGACGTGACGCGCGAGGACCGCGAGATCGCGGCCTCGGTCATACACAGCATGGGCCTCGACGACTACGTCCTGCGCAGCGTCTCGGAGCTCTCAGGCGGCGAGGCGCAGAAGGTCATGTTGGCGCGTGCGCTGGCGCAGGAGCCGAGACTGCTGCTGCTCGACGAGCCGACGAGCAATCTCGACCCGCGCAACCAGCACGAGGCGCTGCGCATGGTGCGCCGGATAGCGCAGGAGCGCAGCATCAGCGTCTGCATCATCCTGCACGACCTGAATCTCGCCATACGTTACTGCGACAACTTTCTGTTCCTGAAGGACGCGGGAGTCTATGCCTTCGGCGGCAGGGAGGTCATGTCGCCGGAGAACATCGAGGACGTCTACCGGATGCACGTGCACGTGATGAGCTACATGGGCATACCGCAGATAATACCTTTCCCGGACATCAGAGTATAGGAGGATAATATGATGGAAGTCAAGACATGGGCCGACTGCGCCGCGTTCCACGGCCACGAATGCGGCGGGCTGACGATAGGCTGGAAGGCAGCGCTCTACGCCATAAAGCTGCTGGACACAGGCAGGGCGGAGGACGAGGAGCTCGTCTGCATCTGCGAAAACGACGCCTGCGGCGTGGACGCCATCCAGGTCATGCTCGGCTGCACGGCGGGCAAGGGCAACCTGCTCTTCCACCTGACGGGCAAGCAGGCGTTCAATATATACGAGCGCAAGAGCGGGCGTTCCGTCCGGCTCGTGCTGAAAAAGCGCCCCGATGGCATGACGCGGGAGGAGAGCTTCGCCTATTACCAGTCCCGCGAGCCTGAGGAGCTGTTCGACGTCAAGGAGACTCGCATAGCCCTGCCCGAGCCGGCGCTCATCTTCTGGTCGCACGACTGCGACGTATGCGGCGAAAACACTGCGGAAGCATTCCTGCATGTGCGCGAAGGCAAATACATCTGCCGCGACTGCTATAAGGCGTACTCCCGCTTCGACGTGTGAGAGCGTCCTGAGAATAAAAAAGTAAACCGCTTTGCGTGTACGAACGGCACACGCAAAGCGGTTTTTTATTGATGTTCAGGCTCTCAGGCCTCGGCGGAGGTGTTTTTGCGGGCGCCCTCGGTCTTGTCGACAACGCCGGCGACTATGACGGAGCCGACGCAGTTGCAGGTGGTGAGCAGGGGATCGACGACGCTCACAACACCGCTGAGCAGCGCGGCGAACTCTATCGGGAAGCCGAGGGTCTGGAGGAAGATGGTGGTCGCAACGAAGATGCCGCCGGGGATGCCGGGGCTGCCGAGGGTCATAAGCACACCCATGAGCACGGCTGTGACCATGATGGTGGCGGTCATGTCAATGCCGCACACCTGCGCCACGAAGACGGAGACTACGCCGAACCAGATGGCGTTGCCGTCCATGTTGAGGTTCGCGCCAAGCGGGATGACGAGGTCGGAGACCTCGCTGTCGAGCTTGAGGTTGTCCTTGCAGGTGGTGATGGAGACGGGCATGGTGGCAGCGGTGCTGCACGACGAGAAACTGGTCACCCACACAGGGGAGATGGCCTTCCACATCTTGAACGGGTTTTTCCTCGTGCCGCCGTAGTAGAGCAGGCTGTAGATGATGAGCATGTGCACGAGCGCGGCAGCTATGATGGCTCCGAGGAACTTGCCGAGCGCACCCAGCACCTCAGCGCCGTAGAGTCCGATGGTGTTGGAGATGAGGAAGAATACGCCGATGGGCGCGAAACGGATGACGAAGCGCAGGAAGAACATGATATACTTGGCCACATATCCCACGCCGCCGAGTATCTTGGCCCTGTCGTCCTCAGGGGCGTAGATGAGACCTATGCCGGAGAGGATGGCGAAAGAGATGATAGGCAGCATCTCGGCGTTGGCCATGGAGCTGATGATGTTGGTGCCGAAGAAGCCGAGAATGACGCTCGAGACGGTAGGAGCAGTCTGCTCCGTGACCTCGCCGACCTCGGTCATCGTGTAACCCAGACCGGGGTTGACTATGAGGCCGAACACGAGGCCGATCACAGCCGCGACCAGCGTCGTGGCCATGAACAGGATAAACATCTTTATGCCGATGCGTCCGAGCTTCTTGAGGTCGCCGATGCCCGCGACGGCGATGACGATGTTGCACAGGATAAGAGGCACAACGCCGACTCTAAGCAAACGCAGAAAGATCGTTCCGATAAACCCGACCGTGCTCATCTTTTCGCCAAACACGATACCTGCGACCACGCCCAAAAGCAGGCCGATCAAAACCTTGGTCATGAATCCGATTTTCTTCTTGGCTTTCATTGGTGTCACCCCTCATTATTTTTTGCCGGAAACGCGGCTCAGTCCGCCTGTGAACGGCAGACGCCGTCGATGGCCCGGAGCGCCTCCGACAGTTTACTGATTTGTTCGGCATTGTTGTGTATGCCGATGGCAATGCGCATGAATCCCGCAGAATGGGTTATATAAATCCTGTTCTCGCGCAGGATGCGTTCCGCCTCGTCAAAAGCCTCAGGAGGATACTCCAGCACTACTATGCCGCTGCGGTTTTTCTCAGGCTTGTCGAGCCCGCCTACAACGTGGAAGGAATCAAGGCCAATGAGCTGTTTTCTCAGCTCATCCTCGAGCCCGAGCACGCGCCTCTCGCAGTTTTCAGGCCCCAGCTCGAAGAACAGGTCCATAGCGTTCGACAGCACATAGATGAGCACCTGCGGCAGACTGCCCGCCTCGAACTTCCTCGCGTCGTCGAACCACGACAGGGATACCGAAGTGTCGCCCAGCTCCGCCGGCTCAAGCTGCCTGGACACGCTCTGCATGGCGGCGTGCGCGGGTACCAGCCTGTCCATCAGCTCGCGGCGGCAGTAGATAAAGCCGCAGCCGAACGCGGCCAGCATGGCCTTGTGGCAGCCGACGGAGAGGAAGTCTATCTTCATCTCCTGCATGTCGAGCCTGAGCCTTCCGGCTGCCTGTATGCCGTCCACCACGAACACTACTCCGCGAGAGCGGCACAGCTCGCCAACAGCGCGCAGGTCGGCCATGAAGCCGTTGTGGTAGCCCACGGCAGAGATGGAGACGAGCTTAGTGGTCTCGTCCATAAGCTTCCGTATATCCTCTACGTCAAATACGCTGTCGCGAGTCTTTACCACGCGCAGCTCGACGCCGAGACGCCCAAGGTGCTTCCAGATGTAGCTGTTGCTCATCATCTCGCTGTCAAGGATGATAACGCTGTCGCCCTTCTGCCAGGGCCAGGCCTCGGCAATGACCGTTATGCCCGCGTTCGTGTTGGCGACGTACGCTACCTCGTCAGGTTTGCAGTTGATGTATTCCGCGATCTTTCTGCGCGTCTCGTTCGCCATGGCGTAGCCCTCAAGCATTGAGTGGTCGCCGTTTCTGGAGATGACAAACTTGTCATAGTAAGAGGCGAGCGCGTTCCTCGAGCACATCGGGGGCATGCAGATGGACGCAATGTTGAAATACGCGATGTCACGGTTGAAATAGCCAAATTCACGCTCTATGATCTCGTCATAATTCTGAGTGCTCATGAACAGTATACCTCCTTACTCGACCTCAAAGATCGCTTCGATTTCGACCGGCATATCAAGGGGGAGCTGGCTGGTCCCGACGGCCGTTCTGGCGTGGCGGCCGCGCTCTCCAAAGACGTCGAACAGCAGCTGCGACGCTGCGTTCACCACGATGTGCTGCTTGTCAAAGCCCGGCGCGCTGCTCACGAATGCCTGCAGCTTTATCACGTTTTTGACACTGTCAAGATCACCCGTCTCGTGCCTGACAGCAGCAAGCATGTTGATCGTGCACAGCCTTGCGGCCTCCTGCGCCTGCTCGAGCGACAGAGAGCCGCCCACCTTGCCCGTGTACGGCGCCTCAGAGCCCACCGTCGGTATCTGACCGGATATGAACAGCAGATTCCCAAACCGCTTGACCGGTACGTACATCGCCTTTGCTTCAGAGCTCTCAGGCAGTTCTATGCCCAGCTCCTCGAGCCGCTTTTCAGCCAGCATCTCCATCTCTCCTTTGCAGACTTTATAACTATCTGTCAGGTACCGGCAAAACTCGGCTACTAACAGATAGTTTTGATATACTTAAATATAAGGTCACAATACAGAATAATTGTAAGATTGTCAATTGATATCTTGCGTGTATTAGGGTGCAGCGGACTTTTTTGTTGAATAGAACAAATTGCTGTACAGATACAGGTGAAAAATCGACAAAATATCTTACTGATCGTCTGGTTGTTGCCCTTTGAATCAAAATTTGGTATAATTAAAAAACCATATCGTGCGATAGAAAGGAAGCTGAGGTGGAAAAATGGGCGACAGTGATTTTCTGGACAGGCTTGTAGAAAATTTGGCGGCATTTTTGGGGTCAGACTGTGAGATAGCGCTGCACGACTTCACGCACGGGTACGATTCGACGATTGTAAAGCTGATAAACGGGCACGTTTCGGGCAGAACGGTGGGCTGTCCGCCAACCAACCTGTTTTTTGAGAAGGTGATGGGCAGGGAAGGACCGATATCCGACGTACCGGTATATTTCACGAAGGACAACGGGCGGGTGTTCAAGTCTTCTACGACGTTCATCTTTGATAAGAAGCGCAATGTGACCGGCGCGGTGTGCATAAATATGGACGTTACCAGGCTGCTGCTTGCTCAGCAGAATGTGTGCGATTTTGTTGGGTACGACGCCTCGGAGAACCGGGGAGAACAGTATGCCCAGAGTTTGAATGAAATAGTTGAGCAATATTTGCAGGCTGCGGAGAACGAGATCGGCAAGCCTGCGACGGAGATGAACAAGAGCGAAAAAAAGCGCGCTCTTGCTTTCCTGGACAGCAAGGGCGTGTTTCAGATAGTAAAGGCCAACGTGCGCCTGTGCGAGTATTTTGGTATTTCAAAGTTCACCCTGTACAGCTATCTCGACGAGGTGCGCAGGAATTCACGGCAGGACCGGGAGTCCGAACAGGACGGGGTTTTGAGCGGCTCAGACGTTGACAACGGTCCTTCACAGATGGTATAATTATTTGCCCAAAAGGGCTAATTCATCATGAAGCTGAGGTGAGCGCAAGTGGAAGGCGGTCCCGGACGAAGTTTCGGAACTGAAAAAAAGGGATACGGCCTTGCAGGTGCGCTCTGTTTTGCATAAAAAGAGCACACTCTCTTTCCGTGCGCCTGTGCCGCCGTGTCCGTGTGATGCGGCGGCTTTTTGCTGCCCGGAAGGAGGGTATGACAATGACTGTATCCGTGCTGAGGGCCCTTCTCGAGGAGAAGCGGCTCAGGTCCATCCATGACGTGCTGTCCATGTACAACCCCGTGGACCTCGCCGAACTGCTGTCCGAGCTGGACGACAGGGAACTGGCGATGGTGTTCCGCATCCTTGACAAGCCCAAGGCGGCCGAGGTGTTCAGCTACATGGACAACGATTTGAGGCAGGAGCTGATAAAGACTTTCTCGAGCGCCGAGATAAAGAGCCTGTTCGAGGAGCTGTTTGCCGACGATGCGGCGGATTTTTTGAGCGACATGCCGGCAAATTTCGTCACGCAGCTGCTGGAGAACGTGGATGCCGAGACGAGAAAGACGATAAACTACCTGCTGCAATACCCGGATGACAGCGTGGGCAGCATCATGACGGTGGAGTTCGTGGAGCTGGACCCGGACTTGACTGTCGCGGGCGCGCTGGAGAAGATACGCCGTGTCGGAATAGGCAGCGAGACGGTGTATACCTGCTACGCGGTGAAAAAGCACAAGCTCCTCGGGGTCGTGACTGCGAAGGACCTTCTCACGCATGAGGGCGCGGAACCTATATCCCCGCTCATACGAGGAGACTATATCTCGGTCAGGACGACGGACGACAGGGAGTTCGCTGCGAACCTTTTCCGGCGATACGGGCTGATCGCCATACCGGTAGTGGACACCGAGGGCTGCATCGTGGGCATCGTAACCTTTGACGACGCAATCGGCGTGCTTACGGAGGAGACGACGGAGGACATGCAGAAGATGGCGGCGATGGAGGCGAACACTGAGCCGTATCTGAAGACGCCAGTGTGGAAGCACGCAAAGCACAGGATCGTGTGGCTGCTGGTGCTGATGGTGTCGGCGGGCATTACGGGCGCAATAATCTCGAGGTACGAAGCGGCGTTTGCGGCAGTGCCGCTGCTTGTGGCATTCATACCGATGATAATGGACACGGGCGGCAACTGCGGCTCTCAGAGTTCGACGCTCATCATCCGCGGCCTGGCTGTGGATGAGCTGCACTTTTCGGACACGCTGAGCATACTCTGGAAAGAGCTGCGCGTATCGCTCATAGTAGGGGTGGCGCTGGCTGCGGTGGAATCCGCGTTCATAATGATAAAGTATAACGACCTGAAGCTGGCGCTGGTGGTCTCGGCGGCGCTTCTTTGCACGGTGGCCTGCGCCAAAGTTACAGGCGGACTGCTGCCTGTAGCTGCAAAACGGCTTGGCCTCGACCCTGCGCTGATGGCCGCGCCGCTCATCACGACTGTTGTCGATACGGTGGCCATGTTTATCTATTTTACGATAGCCTCTGCTGTGTTCACGATATGATAAATACCTCCCTGCGATCGCAGGGAGGTATTTTTACTCGTATTCGGGAGGGTCTACCTCATTCGGCGCCCTTGCGGTTATGCTGTTGTCCTTCAGATAGCTCAGAACGGACGGGAGGTTGGCATCGGTCATGTCTGTGCAGAGTATCCTCGAATCGAGCCTGCTCGGTCGGTATTCGAGGTATGCGGTGATGAGGGAAATGTACGCCAGCCCGCTGCCGGACTGGATGCAGTCGTTGTCGTAGTCCCAGAAGACGAGGCCGTTTTCTGCGGCCGCCTTTGCGCAGGCGGCGTCGTAGAGCCTGTCGCCGGAGGCAATGAGCACGGTCGTTGCGTGCGCCGCATCTAAAAGCAGGCTTCGGAACTCGATATACTCGCCCAGCGGGTCTGAGTAGCAGAGCGCCCCGATGCTGTGCCCTTCACCCACGATGCGCCTGACGGTCTCAGGCTCCTGGCGCAGTTCGTCGGCCGTGAGGAAGAAGCCTGCGGAGACGCCATGCTCCGAGAGCGTGTCGAGCAGCTTCTGAGATGGAAGCCCAACGAAGCTCAGGTATATGACGCAGTCCGAGGTGATGTCAATGCCGGTTATGGGGTCCTCGGTCCCGGACGAGTTGCCGGTATAGGCGTTGTAGCGACTTGACATGAGCTGTTTCGCGGCGGTGAGGAACTGCGCGTCGGTCAGGTGTGCGCCGGAATCGGTGATGCGGCACACGTCGCCATATTCGCTGCCCTCTATGTAGGACCACGACAGCCCGTACTGCTGGCAAATGAAGTCCACAGGGACATATACCACGCCGCCTCTGGAAATGGGCGTTACATTATAATAGTTGCCCTCTCCGTCATAGGTTTCGCCCGTGTTGAGGTCGAAATAGAGCTGCTTGGACGAGGTGTAGAGCGAGGCGGTGTTGCTGCTCTGATGATAGGTGTTGTAGATTTTGAAGTTGGCGAAGACCGTGTACGGCACATATATGGTCGAGCCGGAGAAATACGGCTGATTGGTAAGCTGTTCGAGGCTGTCGTTGGTGGCGATAAAGCAGACGTCGGCGGCCGCCGAGGCAGGGACAGCCGCGAGCAGCAGACAGCAGACGAGCAGGAGAGGCAAGAGTTTGCGCATGGCTGAGACCTCCAGAGTTGATGGACACATTTTACCACAAATCGCGACGTATCGCAAGGAACGAAAAAAATGAAAAAAGCACTTGACAGAAGGCGAATGATTTGGTATATTACAAAAGCCGCGTGGCCGAGTAGTTCAGTCGGTTAGAACGCTAGCCTGTCACGCTAGAGGCCGAGGGTTCAAGTCCCTTCTCGGTCGCCACTCCCCACGGCGAAAGCCGTGGGGAGAGCCATGCTGCTGTAGCTCAGCAGGTAGAGCGCATCCTTGGTAAGGATGAGGTCCCCGGTCCGAATCCGGGCAGCAGCTCCAGAAAGCGCCTGACGTAAAGTCGGGCGCTTTTTGCATTATATGTGGCATTTATTCCGGTATATAGCCGCCATTGACAGAAGGGGAATGTTGGTTTAAACTACTGTGCTCAGGAGGAGATGCCTGTGGCAGGACTGTCCGTTTTTGAACGCAGACTCCAGCCCCGACGGGATGAGCTGGAATGGCTTTATATGGAGCTTTACGATGACAGGGCTCGCCTCAGCGAGCTGGAGGAGCATATGCGCCGCGCGTCGGCGGAGCGCTCGCGCGCGCTCAAGCAGCTGGACGGCAGACGGGAGAAATCGCCGCTGTGGTACCGCGAGGGTCGTATGCTGGGAATGACGATGTATACGGAGCTGTTTGCCGGAGACCTGGAACACCTGACGGGGAAGCTCGATTACCTTGCGGAGCAGGGCGTGACCTACCTGCATCTGATGCCGCTGCTAAAGATGCCGCACCCGGAGAACGACGGCGGATACGCGGTGGAGGATTTCGACACGGTGGACCCGTCGCTGGGTACGAACGAACAGCTCGAAGCTCTGACGGCGGCCATGCGCAAGCGCGGCATGAGCCTCTGCCTCGACTTCGTTATCAACCACACGGCGGACACTCACGAGTGGGCGCGCCGCGCCAGAGCGGGAGAGCAGGAGTACATAGACAGGTACATCACGTTCGACAGTCCGGAGATTCCGCGCGAGATGGAAAAGACCATCCCGGACGTATTCCCGGAGACCGCGCCGGGCAGCTTCATCTATGACGAGCAGATGGGCCGCTGGGTGTGCTCGAGCTTCCACCCCTACCAGTGGGATTTGAACTACCGCAACCCCTCCGTGTTCAACGACATGGCGGCGAGCATGCTGCACCTCGCGAACATGGGCGTCGAGGTGCTCCGCGTGGACGCGACGCCCTATCTGTGGAAGGAGCTGGGCACGAGCTGCCGGAACCTTCCGCAGGTGCATACGCTCATGCGGATGATTCGCCTCGTCATAGAAACGGTGTGCCCGGCGGTGATACTCAAGGGCGAGGTCGTCATGGCCCCAAGGGAGCTTGCGGCGTATTTCGGAACGGCAGAGAAGCCCGAGTGCCATATACTGTACAACTCGTCCACGATGTGTACTCAGTGGAGCGCGCTGGCGAGCGGGGACGTGCGCCAGCTCAAGCATCAGCTGGACGACCTGCACAGCCTGACGGGGCACTGCGCGTTCGTGAACTACCTGCGCTGCCACGACGACATCGGCTGGGGCCTGAACGAGGAATACGGCCGGAGCATCGGCAACGACCCGTACCTGCATAAGAAGTACCTGTACGAGTTCTACAGCGGCAGCTTCCCGGGCAGTTGGGCGAGGGGGGAGCTGTATAATTACGACCCGAAGACCGGCGACGCAAGGAGCTGCGGTACGACTGCAAGTCTCTGCGGCATCGAGAAGGGACTTGAGGAGCACGACAAGGCGCAGGTGGAGCTGGGCATCCGGCGCGACCTGATGATGCACGCGGTCATCATGACGATGGCAGGCTTCCCGATGCTCTCGAGCGGGGACGAGATCGGACAGCTGAACGACTACAGCTATCATGATGACCCGGACAGGCGGGAGGACAGCCGGAACCTGCACCGCAGCTGCTTTGACTGGGACAAGGCGGCGCTGCGGGGAGAGCAGGGCACGGTGCAGCAGCGCATTTGGGACGGCCTGCGTCAGCTCGAGCGGATACGGAAGACGGAGCCGCTGTTCGGCCCCGGCGCATGGGTTAGCACATGGGACACGGCGAATAACGGCGTGCTGAGCCTCGTGCGCGAGCTGGACGGCCGGAGGCTCATAGGGCTGTTCAACTTCACGGGCGCGGAGCAGCACGTCCGGCTGGAGGCGCTGGGCGGCGAGTACAGCGACCTGATGAGCGGCGAGCGCTGGGACGGCACGGAGCAGAGCCTGAGCGCCTACCGGTATGCGCTGTACATAAGCGCACCGCCCGAGGTCGGATAAAATTCACAAAGGCACGAATCACGGAGAGGTAAAAGAGGAGAGGCAGCTTCTGTCTCTCCTCTTTTGCACCTTGCAGCTATAATTAACGCACGTTTACAGCGACTGAGTGGTCTAACCAGAGGCTGAGGCGGAGCAATGCATTTTATCGGGCGTTAAAATCATATAAAAACGGAAACCGGGCACAAAAAGTGCCGAGTGTTGAAAAAATGTGTTTGACAATTAACATGGGCTTTGGTATCCTTGACATTAGATAGGGAGATTTGGAACGGTGTTTTGGTAACTTTTAATAGAGGGGGATTTGAATGAGAGACCTGAAGCACCTGATTTTCTTTGAAGATCTGCTGCAGGAGGCGAACAACGAGCTGGTGAAGCAGGCCAAGGGCGAGGGGAAGCGCGCCCTGGGCTACACCTGCTATTTCATGCCCGAGGTACTGCTGGACCTGCCCGGCTGCTTCGGGGTGAGGCTGCGCGCGCCGCGCTGCACCTCGCCGGATATCGCGACCTACTACATGTCGGGCCGCACCTGCCACTACGGACGCAGCCTGCTCGAGCGCGCGCTCGAAGGCGGCTACAATTTCCTCGACGCGCAGATGGCCACGGAGACCTGCACCGTCACCTGCCGCTTCCAGGAGCATCTGCAGATGATGGACCTCATCCAGAACCCGGACTTCTTCTGCGAGTTCTCCGACGTGCCCTTCAAGAAGACCGAGAACAGCTTCGAGCACTACCGCGAACAGCTCCGCGCCCATGTGCTCAAGCCGCTGAGTGAGAGGTTCGGCATTGACACCTCGGATGAGGCGCTCATGAAGACTATCGAGGAGCACAATGAGGTCTGCCGACTGATTAACGAGATAGGTGATTACCGGAAGCTGGATAACCCGACGATAACGGGCTACGAGTTCCACGTAATACAGCTCGTGACGCTTGTATGTCCGAAGTACCTGATCCTGCCCTACCTGCGCGAGACGGCCGAGGAGATGCGCGGGCGCGAGCCGGATGCAAAGCCCTGGTTCCGCTGCAAGGTTATGCTCTCCGGCTCCGAGAACGACGACCCCGGCTTCACCCAGCTCATAGAAGGCTGCGGCGCGATGGTCGTGGCGGACAGGTACTGCTACGGCTCGATGCCCGGCAGGGAGCAGATAGTCGTTGAGGAGGGCCAGGAGCCTCTCGACGCCATAGCCAGGCACTACATTAAGACAGGAATGTGCCCGCGCTTCATGGGCCAGGACGACATGCGCGGCCGAAAAAAACAGCTCGCGGACATTGCGAAGGAGTATCACGCCGACGGCATCATCGTCGAGTCAAACAAGTTCTGCGAGTATTGGAGCTATGAGCGCACGATAAACACCATCGTGCTGAAAAGGGACTTCGGCATCCCGGTCTGCTCCATCGAGAAAGAGTACATAAACAGCGCCTCAGGCCAGCTCCGTACGCGCTTCCAGGCGTTTATCGAGAGCATTGAGATAAAGAAGATACAGGAGGGCAAGTGAAGATGAAAATCAAGAACGTTAAGAAGCTTGCCCGAGATTTCTGGTACGGCAAGCCCCACAGGGAACGCAAGCTCGGTGAGCTGTACATACCGAAGACCGGCCTCTACAAGCACCGCGAGTGGCGAGGCTTCAAGGACACGATGTACTACTTCAACCGCATCTGGCTATACAATTACGGCATGCTGGTGTACGACGTGATGCGCTACGGCGGGCCGGTGCCGCTTATGAAGGGCATCTGGCGCTACCGCTGGGTTGGTCAGACCTACCTGACGGTCATGCACTGGTTCGACCGCGGCTTCGAGGGCATGCGCGGCGAGGCGATGAAGGCCACGGGCTGGCACTACCGCGCCATGGTCAACGAGACCATCCGCCAGTTCATGCGAATGTTCACGGCGGACGCCAACCTCCACGGCGGCAAGCACAACGAGAAGTGGCACCACACGATAGCCCACGACGAGACCGTGGCGGGCGCCATCTTCTACCCCTGGCGCGACCGGATGGACGACGTGCCCCTGCAGATGATACCCTACTTCGTCACCTGCCACGTCAACTGCCACACGGTGCTGAATTATATCGACGCGGCGCAGTCTATCGGCCTTCCGGGCGACCCCTGCCCGATGTGCCAGGCCGAGGCGGGCCTGTCGATACTCGACGACATGCCGGATTACTTCCCCTTCCTCGTCACCTCGAACGAGGCCTGCGACGGCTCGGTCGGCACGAGCATATTGCAGGACTGGGCCTACGACAAGCCGCTGTTCGCCATGCCTCAGCCCATGCAATTCGACGACCCGCTGGTGCAGAAGCACTGCCGCAGGGAGATAGAGGAGTGCTGGAAGTTTATCGAGGAGCAGACCGGCCTGCCCATGAACTGGGACCTGTTTGTGGAGTATATCGAAAAATACAACCAGCTCACCCTGTTCGAGCGCGAGAAATGGGACGTCGCGGCGAACACGCCCTACTATCCCATCAACAGCGTGGCTCAGGCGCTCTATCGCATCTACTATTCACAGGACGGATACCGGGACATCTGGGCGCAGACGGACAAGAAGGTCAAGAAGATCATGTACCGCTGCGTGGAAAAGAAGATAGAGACCTTCCCGGAGACGCGGCACAGGGTGCTGGCCTGGAGCTGCGCGCCGCTCTACTACTCGCACTGGTGTACCTGGGCCTACAACTGCTGGGGCCTGAACACCGTTATGAACATGGACTCGCTCATGTTTGACATCGTCATGCGCACGGACACGAAGGAACACCTGATGGAGGACTTCACGCTCTACAACGAGTGGGCGCCCATGCGCCGCATGGCTGTCGGCGGGTACAAGCATATCTTCGAGATATGGGAGAACATGGAACGCTTCAACTGCGACATGGTCATGATGTACGACCAGGTACAGTGCAAGGGTATGCAGGGCATCACGGGCATGTTCGAGGACGAGTTCCGCAAACGGAACATCCACGCCATCTGGATGCCGCACGCGCTGCCGGACTCGCGCACGGTGTCGAGGGCGGAGATACGCCGCATCGTCAACGACTACATGTTCACGGTCATGCACGAGGAGCCGCTGGACCCGACGCTGCTCGAGTTCGACGATTCCATGAGCTGGTAAGGGGGCAGGAGAATGAAGAAACTGAAAAAGACCCTTGGAATCCTTGCGGGTGCGGGCGCGCTGCTGTACGCGGGCCTGTTCGCGGTGTTTTATTTCGACCTCGACGGCAAGCTGCTGTTCTACGTCGTCGAGCCCTTCCTCAAGAAGCACTACGACGGCATGGAGCGCCGCGATATCCTCAAGCAGAGGTACGATATTGACAAGTTCCCGAAGTATGAATACGAGGTGTGAATAGATATATGAAATACTACGGAGGATGCGACGTCGGCTCCACCTATACGAAGGCCGTCATAC